>Ga0163147_10000639_pt1 | contig 54754 bp, 54 predicted proteins | sample OliLakLV19MP6G1_FD_148597 | JGI IMG/M metagenome (GOLD analysis project Ga0163147, IMG submission 148597) | Freshwater microbial mat bacterial communities from Lake Vanda, McMurdo Dry Valleys, Antarctica- Oligotrophic Lake LV.19.MP6.G1 | ecosystem: Environmental > Aquatic > Freshwater > Lake >... | reverse complement strand
CTTTGACAATCTTTTTCCGTTGGCTAAAGCCAACGGCAGTTAAGGCTTCGCTGAAAGACACCGCTGTCCTCTTGCTTTCTGCGCTTCTAAACAGAGCCACAAAGGAAAGGAGATGAGTACGCGCCAAGTTCGCGCCATGCCGGTGAAAAATATTTTGTGACTTGGTGTGAGAGTTGAAAATTCAGCGAGCGAAAAGCAAACGCCAACGGGATTTACTTAATCCTGTTCAGATGAATCAGCCCCTGATAATTTTGGGCGTTGGGGCAATTAGCAGTGGCTTGCACCACGCGGTAAGTGACATATACATTCAGCCCGTCAATTTGAAAATCAACCGGGAGATTGCGCGGTTCATACCTGCCTGCGGGAACTTCGATAATCCATTCGCAGCCACCGCTTGCAAAGGCGCCCGTGTAGCGCACATGCCCGTAGCTGCTCAGTAATTCATCTTTGCTGCAACCCTGCATAGCAGATAATGCAAATGCAAGTATCAGCAGTTGCGCAAGCGCGGCAGGATGAAAAGTTTTAAGAGATTTCAAATGGAAATTTGTTCGCAGATGGGTTGTGAAATTAATGAAAGTGCATCAATGCAGCACAGTCACTTTGCGCAGATATGCGTTGCTGCCGCTGATAAGTTTAATAAAGTAAACACCATCGGGTAGGTCGCGCGCATCAAGTTGAATAGTATTTTCCGTTCCCGCATACACAGCGCGTTTCAATAATCTTCCCGACATCTCCGTAAGCAGGATTTCAAAATTTGATTCCTTCGTTTCAAATACAACGGTGAGCGCTGTTTTCGCGGGGTTTGGATAAACAAAAAGATGCTCTGCATTCTTTGGCGTTATGGAAACGCTGCTGGGCAATGAATCCACCACGCGAAACAAATCAAGTCCACCTTCTACTAAATGCCCTGTTCCTGACTGGTCGGAAGTTTCAATGGTAAACTGCATCGTGTTTGTGGGCGTGAGATAATCCAACACGCGGAAGTTGCGGAATGTCCATTGGGAAGAAGATTCGCTCGCATCAATCTGTTCAAGAAAAACTGTTTCGATGCCGTTTGAAAGCGTGATGACCATTTCATCATCAGGGCTGCCTTGTCCGCCATCATTAAAAAACCAGCGGTAGTAATTAATGTGCGGGTCAGCGTAGGTGAGCAAATTAAAGAGCGGTGAGGTGAGCGCGACTGCGCCATCATCCACATCATCGCTTCCCGCAGAGCCGCCCCCATTGCCCGTTACGTAGCAATCATCTCCGAAATCACCCGGCACATCATCACCGGGATTGGAGGCGTTGCCGTTATATTCCGTTTCAATTGGAAAGCCGCGTTCCCAAAATCCAGAACCTGCATTGCCGGATGCGCCCCAGCCATAATCTAATATGAAATCATCATAGTAAGTGCCGCTTTCAATCGGAATCGTGAATGATACAGTGCCCGCATCAATAAATTCATTAGGAGAAAACTCATGCGTCATGAAGCCCCACTTGCCTGCATAAATAGCATAAGTGCCCTCGCGGAAATTCGGGCTGGTGAAATTTCCGTTTGCATCTGTCTCCACTTCATAGTTGCCCGTTCCGGTGAAAAGCACTTTCGCATCAGCCACACCCTGACCGGACTGCGCGTCAACCACTTGCCCCGAAAAACTGAACAGATTACCCGCATCACAGGCAATGCTATTAGGAATGCCAGCGCGTGAAGTGTTCAGCGCTGCCCGCATTTCATCCACTTGCTCCTGCGTGAACATAAACAGGCAGGCATCATCCATGTAATCCATGTAATTCATCCACATATCGGGAAGATCGGTAGGAGTTTCGGTGCAGGTGTTGCGGTTGACGGAAAGATTACACCCGTAGTTTGCATTAGATGTAGGAGGCGTATCACAAATTCTGTCGCCCTGTGTTCTGCAGTTTGCGGCTGTTAATCCGGAGCATCCGCTTTGGAAAGAATGGTCTAATCCGAGCCAATGACCTATTTCATGGGTGGCAGTTCTTCCCAACTCGAAATCGCTGTTAAAAGGATTTTCAGGGGCTTTTCCAAAGTAACGATAGTCAACCACAACGCCATCTGCATTGGAAGATGTTCCGGGGAAGGTAGCATAGCCGAGCGTTCCTCCTGAAATCGGAGCAACCCACAAGTTGAGATACTTTGAATTATCCCATATTGTGTTGGGCTTGCGATTGTCGCTCCAATTGCCGGTTGCGCCCATGCTGACGCGGTCAATGCCCGTTGTTGGATTTCCTTCAGGGTCAAGTTGCGCGAGGCAAAACTCTAATTCAGCATTTCCAACAACACCGGAAAAATGCGCAGGCACATCTGTGATATCCGCGTTCAGCGCATTGTAGTCTTCATTCAGCACTTCAAACTGCGAAAGGATTTGCGCGTCAGAAATATTTGCGCCCGTCCCGATCGCTTCATCATTGTGCATTACATGCACCACCACCGGAATGGTGATGATTGCGCGCGCTCCGTTTTTCTGTGCGGATTTTGAATTGCGAAATGTAGCAGATTGCAGTCGCGCTTGCTCAATACGCGCTTCCAATCCGGTATCTGCCTTTTTTAATTCTTCAAGATATTCATCGGTGTGACAGCGTTGAACTTGCGCATTGGCAATAAAAATCAGGCAGGCAAAAGCAATTGTGAAAAGAATTTTCATTCGTAGTTGTTCTGAAATAAAATTAAGCAGGAAGTCAGTCAATCACAACAAATCGTTTGGCTGCATAATACTGCTTTCCGCGCATCACGGCAACATACGCGCCCGCAGATAAGTTTGCCGGAAGGCGGATTTTTTCTGTGCCCGGTTCAATGCTGAATGTGGTGAAGAGTTTTCCTTCTGAATTATAAACTTGTAAAGTGCTCCATGCTTCCACTTCGCAGGAGGTGGAGAGAAACAAATACTTACCGAGCCAGCCATAAGATACGCTGATGTTGCAAGCATTGATTTCGCGCACCTGCACCGGACCATCAACCTGCCTTGTTGCTGATGAGCTATGCTGAATTTTTGCAAGATGGCAAATAGAAGCGACTGTTGCTTTCACAATGTTGCTCATAAAAGTGAAATTGAGTATGCCAATCGTGTCGGCAGGGGTATGATAATTATGATTTCTGAAATTCGCTCCATCAGTAAGCATGAGCGCTTTTTGTCCGGCAGTCCAAAAACTTGCGTGGTCGCTTCTTAAAAAATCGGGCGTAAATATTCCGTTTAACGGCAATTCTACAGAAACTACTTTTAAATCGGCAACATACACCGCTGCCAGGGAATCATACACGCTCATGATAGCGCTTGTCTGCTCATTGGAAGTATTCACCACAAAATTTCCGCGAAAACTATCAGCAACAACGGCATTGTATTGTGCCGGAAATGCAATGTTGAACCCTGCCGGAATTTGCTGTGTGTTCGGAACATCGGTGTAGTATCCAATCATTTCGTAGTTGAACGCTCCCTCTAATTGCTCGTAGCTTTTCACGCCATTAGTCACATATTCGGTGCTTCCATGAAGACCAAACACAGGAGTTGATTCTTCAAAATCAAAGCCGATGAATTTGATGGAATGTTCAAACTGATATTGTGAAAGCACTTGCATTGCTTCCAATACGCCTGCAACGCCTGAACCATTATCATCCGCGCCAGGAGTATCGTCAACGCTGTCGAAATGCGCGTCAACAATGTAAGTGATAGACTCATCTTTCATGCCGGGCAACCTTCCGATGATGTTGTGCGCACTGTAATTCTCCAAGGTAAATGGCTGGCGATAGGTTTGTAATCCATTGGTAACGAAACGATTTTCAATAAAATCTTTCACCGCCTCAAGGTGAGTAGGATTGGTTTGATAGTGCCTGATGTCTGATGCAATGAAGGAAAGGTCATTAAACAGGCGCACGCTATCCACCTGCGACACGATGTTGGCAATGTCGGGCACGATGCGGTCGTCAGCAACTAAGCGCACATGATAATTTCCGATAAATGTAATTTCTGAATCGTATGAAAATTCAATCTGCTTGCCGATGCCGGGCGTGAGGGGAAATCCAATATCACCCGTTGGATTCGTATATGCCGCAAGAAATGTTTCCCCTCCATCATCTGAAAGTCCGACTGAAATTTCTACGTTATCATTTTCAGTATCTGACAAATCAAACGTGATGTAAATTTTCTTATTCACCGTATCGGAAACTACACTCAGATTGCTGATTTGCGGGGGTTGGTTGATGGCGAATGTATTTCCAAAAAAGACTGTCAGAAAAACCAGTGTGAATGTTGAGCGAAACATAGGTAATTATTTTTTGTAAAGCCTAATGAATAAAGCACTCTGTAATCTCCTACTCTTATCCGATGTTCATCTGTCCCGCCCGTAAGCTTCTTATATCCCTGCGGTCGGGGGTTTTCTCCAAGTCTTGAAATTGCGTTTGTTATGCGTTCAAACGCACTATTTTCCAGTTTTCTTAATTGCTTTTGAGCAAGCGGAGCGATAATAATCGGGTAGCTCATGCAAGCTTGCGCCTGGTTTTTTCCTGTTTCATAAAAGCGTCAAAGGGAATCGCTGCTTTCAATTGCCTTCGGGCTTTTTTTGCAAGGTGTAAATCCAGCACGTCTTCCGGCAATTCATCTGTCACAAAATCTATGTTGCGGTTTTTCTTTGATAACGTACGCAGAAGCTTCACAAGATTTTTTGCTGTTTCGTCTTTCTCCGTAATTTGAATAAGGGGCCTCATATCTTTCAAAAATACTTGTTTTATGCTTCAGAATACAGGCGACTTATCTCACCTCTTTTTTCTTCGCTGTTGCTTAAATTCGTAGCAAGTAAACCCCTTTCACTATGAGAACATTTTCGCTGCTTGCAGCTATTCTATGCACAATCTTTTTTCCCAACACCGAAAATCTGCAAGCCCAAACCGTAGTGCGCGGTCCCTACCTTCAGCTTCCCACGCAAACCAGCATCTTCGTAAAATGGCGCACGGACGTATCTTCCGATAGCAAAGTGAGTTACGGCAGCGACCCGAATAATCTGAGCATGACGGAAACGGACGCCCAGCAAGTAAGCGACCATAGCGTGAAACTCACAGGGCTTTCACCGTTCACCAAATATTATTATTCTATCGGCACTATCACGCAAACTCTGAGCGGTCCCGATTCTTTACACCATTTCATGACTATCCCGCCATCCGGTACGGTGCAGCCGATTCGCATTTGGGCGATTGGCGATTTCGGAAAGGCGAATCAAACGGAGCAGCGTGTGCGCGACTCTTACCTCAGCTATACAGAAGATACACACACGGATGTTTTTCTCTGGTTGGGCGACAATACGTATGATAACGGCACTGACCAGCAATACCAGGATAAGGTGTTTAATTACAATTATTACGGACACGTTTTTAAATACATGCCCTTTTGGCCAACGCCCGGCAACCATGATTACGAAAGCGTTTCACCCATACTCAGCCCTACTGACCCCACTACGCATACGGGACCCTATTATGACATTATCGAGGTGCCAAAAAACGGTGAAGCAGGCGGTGTACCCTCCGGTTATGAATTATATTACTCGTTTGATTACGGCAACGTGCATTTCATTTCTTTGAATTCTGAAGTAGGCGCGGTGACATCTGCCTCCAACGATTGGACAGGAGCTAATCCTGCAGGCGGTTTCTCCGGCTCCCCAATGACTCAATGGCTTGAGCAGGATTTGCAGGCAAACACGCTGCCTTGGGTGGTAGTTTATTTTCATCAGCCTCCTTACACCAAAGGCTCGCATGATTCCGATGATTTTTGGGAATATTACATGGCTGCTATGCGCAAAAATTTTGTTCCCATTTTTGACCAATACAAAGTTGACCTCGTGCTGTGCGGACATAGCCATGTGTTTGAGCGTTCGTATGTCATCAAGGGACACTACGGAGTTTCCAATACGTATGACACGAACACCATGCTAGTTGACGGCACAAGCGGCATTGATTCCTTAGGCGAAGCGTATGTGAAAGACCTAACGCAAACCGGTGGCGATGAAGGCACTGTGTATGTTGTGTGCGGCAGTTCAGGCAGTTTGGAAACAGGCGCAGCACTAAATCACCCCGTGATGTTCACGGGCTATGCCGACAAGGGCGGATCTTACGTACTCGATGTTGAGGGCAACCGACTTGATGGAAAATTCATTAATGAAGACGGATTAGTTCTCGACCACTTCACCATGTTTAAAGGCGAGGAAGAAGACACCACTACGTTCATCTCTAACTTTCCAAATGATATTGCAGACATGAGCATCGTGCCGAATCCGTTTACCAATGAAACGCTCGTAAGTTTTTCACTGAAAAAAGAGTTAACTGTTACTGCCGAAATCTTCGATATGGCGGGAAAAAGAATCAAAACATTATTTGCAAATTCCGCTTACTCGCAGGGTAGCCATTCCTTTACTGTTACGAAAAATGACATCTCCTCTGCAAGCGGAGTCTTCTTGTTGAGGCTGCATGGCGGGGAAGGCAATTTGGTGGAAAGAATAATCAGGGTGGACTGATTCTTAGAAAATACGCGTCATTTAATCACCGTTACGCTTCCTTGCATGCGTTGCACTGTTCGGTCAAGGTATTCAATATAGACCTCATACACGTACACGCCTTGGTTGATTTCCTTTCCGCCTGCGGTGCCATCCCATCCTTGCATTCTGTCATCTGCAATAAACACTTCACCGCCCCAGCGGTCGTAAATTGACATCTTGAAACGCTTGTCGCCATACGTGTAAACCTGAAACACATCATTCACTCCATCTTGATTTGGTGTGAAAGCATTCGGAATGAAAAGAATTTTATCAAGCAACACGGTAACTGTTGCAGTGTCATATGCAAAACAACCATCTGAGTTTTGAATGGTGATAAAATACGTGCGCGTGCCTACGCCCGTCATCTGCGGATTTTCACAATCAGCGCAACTCAAATCAGTGTTAGGCAACCAGCTATAAGTTGCATTTAAATCAGCAGGTGTTAATGCAGAAGAGAATTGCAACGGCACTCCAAAATTCAAGGTTGTGTCAGCGGGCGTAACTTCTAAGAGCAATTGTGGCGGCTCACTCACTGTGTAGGTTGCAGTGAGAATACAGCCGTTGTCATCAGTCACTGTCACTGCATAATCATCCGTGTGTAATTGGTTGATGGATGCAGAAGATGCATTGTTTGACCAATTAAAAAAATAGGGCAACGTGCCGCCCGAAACGAGGAGGTTCACAGAGCCGTTATTTCCACCAAAGCAAGCCACATCCGTCACGGTTTCATTCACTGAAATTCCATCAACAGGCTCCTGCACAGTTGCGCTGCCCGTTGCGGAGCAGTTGTTTGCATCTGTCACAATTACAGTATAAGTTCCTGCGGGAATAACGCTGAGATTTTGCGCGGTGGAGTTATTATCCCAATCAAAAATAAAAGCAGGCGCACCCCCGGTGACACTCAAATCTATTGCGCCTGTGCTTGCGCCCGCACACAGCACATCTGTCGGTGATAATCCTAAACTTAAAGAAGGAAAAACTTCCACCGTTTGCGTGACTGAATTCTGGCAATTCACATCTGTTGTCACTATGAGGGTTACGTCATACGTTCCGGCAGCGGGATACGTGTTTGAAGTATTTTGCTGAGTGGCAGTTTGCGCATTTCCAAAATCCCACGACCATGAAGCAATCGTGTAGGGCAACGTGACAGACGATTGGTCAATGAAATTAACAGGTGCGCCAAAGCACACATTGGTAAAGTTGAATGCAGCGGCTGGCGCGGAATACACCGTCACTTGCTGCGTGGTGGCGTGTGTGCAGGTACTGTCGGAACTGACTGTCAGTGTAACAGAATATGTTCCTTCTGCCGCATAGTTATGTGTTGGATTTTGCTGGGAAGAAGCTAGCGCATCGCCAAAATCCCATTGCCATGTTGCAACAGCACCGCTTGCAATCGTTGTTAAATCGGTGAATGTTGCGGACGCGCCTGCGCAAACATTATTCGAAGAAAAATCAGCAACGGGAAAAACACGGATGGGTTTTTCGGGACGGACAGTGATGTAATCCGGCAGGTTCACATCAGCCATCGTTCCCGCCTGACCTGGTTGCGGGCAGCACTGGTTGCCATTGCCGGGTTGTCCGGGAGTTACGTTTGTAGTTCCGCTGAAACTGTTTCCCGAAACATGTAAAAACTTTATTCTTCCACCTCCACCGCCTCCACCACCTTCTTTATCATCGCTGTCACCCCCGCGTCCCCCGCTTGCTGTCAATGCTCCGTTTCCTTCGAGATAATCAGCAAGCAGTAAAATGCCGCCACCCGCGCCACCGCCAGCAGCTTCTGAAACATCATTGCAGCAACAGCTTTGCGCATTTTGTCCGCGCACGGAAATAGTTCCGTTCATTTCAATTGAAGCGGCAGTCAAGCTCACTGCGCCACCGCCAGCAGCAGATGCGTTGCAATCAGAACCGCCACCACCGGAGCCTCGGTCAATATCGGTTCCGTTTGTAGTGCCGTAAGCAGGACCGCCAAAGCCTTGCCCACCGCCACCGTTGCCCCCTTGTCCGCCATAGCCACCACCGCCACCGCCAACCGAACCATTGCCATTCCCGCCTGCTCCCGGACCTGAGCCGGGAGCATATCCGCGAAAATCACCGTTGATATTTCCATCGAAAATAATTTTCCGCGCATTGAAAGAAACGCTTGTAGTGAGGGTAATGTTTGCCCCTGGTCGAATATCAATCCATTCAGCTGTTTGGTTTCCATTTAAAGTTTGAGCGCCATTAATCGTCAGCACGTTTGTAAAAACTGCATTGAAATTACTCACCGCAGTAGCACCTGCATTGCCGTAATACATGTAGATAATCTCAGTTCCGTTTGCCGGGATGGTGGGAACAACCACCCAGATTTCCGTAGCGGTGGTGTTGATGCCGCCTTCAATCCAATAGTCGAGAAATTGCCCGCATTTGGTTGTAGTGAAGCGGATGTCACCGCCATTCGCCCGCATTTTCCCCTGGCTGATTGGCGTTTGGGTGTTGATTACCAGCAGCACCTGATAGTTATTCCTCGCAGGATTTCCAGTGTTGTTGAGTTCAATGTCGCGCACATACATCCACCCCGGCACATCGCAGCAAGAAAGCGGTCCTTGAGCAAACGCAGGATACACAATGAGCGCAGAAACAAAGTTGAGTAAAAGCGTTTTGAGGTATTTCATAAGCAAATCTAAAATGCAACTATGAAAGTAATGAAAATTTAAATGTCAGATTGGAAAAAAGCCGGAAGAAGTATCACGGCACCTGGTCGTACCCATGCCCGCCCCAAGGATGGCAGGATAGAATGCGTTTTAGCGTGAGGTATCCGCCTTTGAAAAATCCATGCTTGCGAAATGCTTCAACACCATATTCAGAGCAACTTGGTGTGTAACGGCAACTCGACATTAAATAAGGAGAGATAACACGCTGATAAATTTTTATCAGCAGAATGGCAATCGTTGCGGGTATTTTCAGCAAAGTATTCATACTTTTTCCCTCAACAATTGCAAAGCAGCAGGCAGGCTTCCTTCTATTTGTTTGAAATCAGGTAAACGCTTTCCTGTGAAAATAACCATCAGCGCGATTTGCTTTTTTCTTTCCTCAAGAAAAGAATAGAGTGTCGCCTTTTGTAAACGATAGGCTTCGCGCATCAGCCGCTTGATGCGGTTGCGGTCAACAGCTCTTGCAAAATTTCTTTTTGATGCGGAGAAGGTTGCCTGCACTGGAAAAGGGGACTCCGTTACGAGAGGGATAAAAATGATTCTAAGCGGAAAGGATTCGACTGATGCGCCTTTTTCAAATAATTCCCCGATCAGCTTTTCGCTTTTCAGCCGCTCTGCTTTGGTAAATGTGTTGCGGGGCAAGGGTGCGTTTCTTGTTAAGCAGTCACCCTGATTTTATCGAAGGGTGGCAAAAGCCCGCACCATGCTTCGATAAACTCAGCATGACGAATTGCGCTCATTGCGGTTACTTCAGCGTCTTCTCGTCAGAAACGGTGAGTTTCTTTCTTCCGGTTGCCCTTCTTCTGGAGATGGTTGCCCTGCCAGCTTTCGATTTCATCTTCTTGCGAAATCCTGCTTTATTTTTTCTTTTCCTCGAGGAGGGCTGATACGTTCTTTTCATTTTAAACAGTCTTTAAAATACGAGTTGCAAACTTAATAAAGAAAAGCCGCAAGTTACAAGCAACAAGCCGCAAATAGCTAAAGGCTTGTGACTAAAGGCTTGAAGCTCGAAAAATTATCCTTTCATCGAAATCAGGAACTCTTCGTTTGACTTCGTTCCCTTCATATTCGCCATCATAAAGTTCATGGCTTCTTCCGTAGTCATGTCGGCAATGTGGTTTCTGAGAATCCACATGCGCTGCAAGGTTTCCCTGTCGAGCAGCAGGTCTTCGCGTCTGGTGCTGGAGACAGTGACATCAATTGCAGGATAGATGCGTTTATTGGAAAGCTTGCGGTCAAGCTGCAATTCCATGTTGCCCGTGCCCTTGAATTCTTCAAAAATCACTTCATCCATCTTTGAGCCGGTGTCAATCAGCGCTGTTGCGAGGATGGTGAGCGAGCCGCCATTTTCAATTTTGCGCGCAGCGCCAAAAAACTGCTTGGGCTTATGCAGCGCATTCGCTTCCACTCCGCCTGATAGCACTTTGCCAGATGCCGGAGCCACGGTGTTATGCGCTCTTGCCAAACGGGTAATCGAATCAAGCAATATCACTACATCATGCCCGCTTTCTACGAGGCGTTTTGCTTTTTGCAACGCAATACTTGAAACCTTCACATGCTTTTCAGCAGGCTCATCAAAGGTGGAGGCAATCACTTCCGCCCTTACACTGCGCTCCATGTCGGTTACTTCTTCAGGGCGCTCGTCAATGAGCAATACAATGAGGTAAACTTCCGGGTGGTTCTTCGCAATCGCATTTGCCAATTCTTTCAGCAGCACAGTTTTACCTGTTTTCGGCTGCGCCACAATCAAGCCTCTCTGTCCTTTGCCGATGGGCGTGAACAGGTCAATCATACGGGTGGAGTAATTATCGCCAGTGGTAAACAACGTGAACTTTTCGTTGGGGAAAAGGGGAGTCAGGTAATCAAACGGAACACGGTCGCGCACCTGTTCGGGCGTGAGGTTGTTAATCGTATCTACCTTCAGCAACGCGAAATATTTTTCTCCTTCTTTGGGTGGGCGCACAGCGCCACGCACGGTATCGCCTGTTTTCAGGCCAAACAACTTGATTTGCGAGGGCGATACATAAATATCATCGGGCGAGCTGAGGTAGTTATAATCAGATGAACGGAGGAAACCATACCCATCGGGCATCATTTCCAACACGCCTTCGCCTATGATAATACCGTCAAACTCCACATTAAACGTGGATTCCCTTTTACGGGGCGCGTTCCTTTTGTCTTGCGGATAGTCATCCTGCGGAAACGAATCCTTTTCATTTTCACCGGAAGGCTGCTCTTGCTGCTGTTGTTCTTCACCGGCTTTCGGTTCAAAGGTGTCCCCGTTTTCGAAATCATCCGTAATGGGTGCCGGAGCGGGTTCCGTTTTCTCCTGTTTTTCAGGAGTTTCAGAAGATTCGTTGTAATAAGTTTTCTTGCGGGGCGCACCTCTGCGGGGCTTTGAAGGGGCATCGCTGCTGCCGCTGTTTTCGGGCGCCACTGCCTGCTTGTCGAGGATTTTGTAGATAAGCTCCTGCTTATCAAGGCTGCGGAAATTTTCGATTTTGAGCTGGTTGGCAATTTCCTTCAGTTCAGGAACGAGCATATCGTTCAACTGTAAGATGTCATACATGCTTGGAGAATTTTGATTGAATCAAGATGGGTTTAAAAAAAGAGTATTTAAAACGAAGCTGTAAAAAGCTTTTATGATGAAGTAAGTCTTAAACGATTTGGGATTGTCTTCTAAATAACGAAGAATAAAATCGGGGAATCAGCCGCAATGATACGCAATCTTTTCTGATTGGCAAATTTTTCGTTTGGCGATAGGCAACTCAGGTTAATCATATTTGCCAACCTCCCACGCATTTCTACGTATAAACAAGCACTCATTTTTATGAAGTGACCCTAAATTTCTTCATGCTACGCTTTTCTTACATCTGGAAAACCCTGCTCCTCTGCCTGCTGTGGATGCTGTTTGTGGCTACGCGCGTTCATGCGCAGCAAGCCGACAACTACATGATTACGGATAAGCACCTGAAAAAAAACGAAGCGAAAGGCAAGCGCAATGTGAATCGCTTTGTGTTTAAGAACATTGGCAACATTCCTTTTTATTATGACGATGCGAAGCGCAAGCAGATTTTAAAAACGGACAAAAGCGGGGATTATGAAAAGCTGATTCCGCTTTTGGAAGATTATGTAAGTCATTTCGGGTGCGAAAATTTTTTGCGCGATTATGAATTGCTTTGGATGCTCGGGCAGCTTTATGAAAAAAACGGGCGCGGGGAAGAAGCGAAAGAGATGTATCGCTATGTGCTTAAAAATTCTGAGCGCGAGATTGACCGTATCTGGCAATATTATGAGGAGAGAACTGCCGGTGAAAAAGATGAATACGTGCCCATCAAATACTACTATGATTTAGTGGACTATCGCAAGCAGATTGACACGTTGCGCCCGCCCCGTGGCGTGTTCATCAACATGGGAGTATCCGTAAATTCTGAATATGAAGATTATGGTCCTGCGTTGAATATCAACAACAGCGTGTTGCTGATGGCTTCCAAGCGTCACCGCAAAACAATCGGAGATAAGGATTGGTATAACGAAGACCTCTTTTGGGCAGTGCGCGAAAGCGAGGAAAATTGGCTGAAAGCAGAGCCGCTTGAAGGCATTAACACGCAATATAACGAAGGTTCGCCCTGCATCAGCCGTGATGGAACGCGCTTGTATTTCATTCGTTGCGAATCACCCGATGGGTTTGGTAACTGCGATTTGTACATGGCAGAATTGATTAGCGATGGCAACTGGGACAACGTGCGTAATCTGGGCGCAGAAGTGAACAGCGCAGGCTGGGATTCGCATCCTTCGCTCTCGCACTCGGAAGACACGCTGTTTTTTGCATCAGACCGCGAGGGCGGCTTCGGTAGCACGGATATTTACTATTGTGTTAAACAAGGTGGCAAGTGGTCGAAAGCAAGGAACTTAGGTCCTGTAATTAATACAAAAGATGCAGAAGCGAGTCCGTTTTATCATCCTGTGCATGATGTGTTTTATTTCAGCAGCAACGGACAGTTGATGAACTTCGGGGAGTTTGATATTTATAAGTCAACAAAGATGAACGGCAACTGGACGGAGCCGAAAAACATCGGTCCGTTAGTGAACGGCACTGCCGAAGAATTTTATTTTACGATTGATTCCGAATCGAAAGATTTGTTTTATGCGCGTTCGGAAGACAAAGGATTTCAGAGCCTTGATTTGTATTCATTTCCATTACCGATGGAAGCGCAACCCACTGCGACCACCGTATTTGAGGGTACGCTGAAAGATTCAGTATCCAATCAGCCTTTTAATGGAATTGTTTCGATTATTGATTTGGAAAACGGAATTGAAGTTGCGCCAAAATATATCCGGCAGGATGGTTCTTTCTCCTTCGACCTGATTAATGACAATAAATATTTGCTGATTATCCAGGGTGAAGATTTTTTCCGCATTGAAAAGATATTCGATTTGCAAGGCGACACGGTGATGCATTTCAATGCGCAATCCATCAACATGGTGCGCTTAGAATTTCAAAGTATTGAATTTGCCACCAACAGTTCGGTGATTCTTCCCGAAATGGTTGACGATATGAATAAGATACTGAACTTCCTGTTGGATAATCCCAAGTTTGATTTGAAGATTTCAGGACACACTGATTCACAAGGTAATGCTGAAGCAAACAGTAAACTTTCACAATCACGCGCGGATGCGATTAAAGAATATCTTGTAAACAATGGCGGCATTGAGCCGAATAAAATTGGAGCAATCGGCTATGGCAGTTCCAAGCCAATCGTGAAAGATGAGACTACTGAAGAAGACCGCAAACTTAACCGCAGGGTGGAGTTTGAAATCATCCGCAAAGAAGTCTCGCCCTGATATTTCCCGTGAAAACTTATTGAAAACCACGAAACACTTTTACGCACATTCGCGTAAACATCCTTGTATTTTGTCACGTTAGATTTTGAGGAGGAGGATACTATGAGTGCAACGACAATAACGGCTAATGCCGGTTCTAATCATTTAATAAATCAGAAACCCAAGCTTGATTATCTGAAGGAGCTTTCGGGTGGTGATTTAACTTTCATCGCAGAAATTCTTGAAATGTTTATCAATGATGCGCCACAGGCAGTTGCGCAGTCGTTTGAGCATTTGGAGAAAAAGAATTTCGAGATGCTGCGTATCACCGTGCATAAACTGAAATCATCGGTGCAGGTGGTGGGCGGAAATTATCTCACCGCGCTTATCTGTGAAATTGAATGCGCTGCTGCTGCGAAAATTGATAAGCCTGATATGTTTCTGCAAATGCTTTCCACGCTTGACAGCGATATCCGGCAAATGGTGCAGCACCTCAACGGTGAGTTGAAGGAAATTAAGCAGTAACTGCTTCTGTAAAGCCGGACTTGTTCCGGCTTCCCATTGGAATTCGTAAAAAAGCGGATACCGGAACGAATCCGGCATGACACCGCAGACACCTTCACATCTTGAAATAACTTCTCCTTTAAAACTCTAAATTTGCTGCCATATCATTTTCAAGATGAAAAAAATATTTATTGCAGCATTTATAGTTATTTCATGTGCGGTTTTTGCGCAGCAAAGCGATGAACAGAAAAAAGAAACCGCGAAACAACAGGCAAACGAAGCCGCTGACCGCTTAGTGGTGGGCTTTACGTTTGACAACTGGATTTACGACCGGGATAAAATTGACAGCTTGGGCACAGAATGGAATTCATGGGGAATTCAACTCTATTACATGTATGATATCCCGATGGGAAAATCGCGCTTCAGTTTTGCGCCCGGATTGGGATTCAGCGCAAGTTGGGTGAAAAATAATTCACTGCTTGATGAATCAGTTGATTCTATCGGCACGATTTTCAGACCGATTCAGGCTGATTACAAAAGAAACAGTTTAGTGACTTCTTATTTTGATATTCCGCTTGAGTTGCGTTTTCGCGGAAAAGTAAATTCAAAGAATAAGAGTTTCAAAATGGCAGCGGGTGTTGTTGGAGGCGTTCAAATGACCCATCACACGAAAACAAAAACGGAAATTTCGGGGGAAACGAAAATTTTCAAACAATACCGCTACGATGATTTGATGAAATTCCGCTTCGGTCCAACATTCCGTATCGGCTATGGTTCAGTGAATCTCAGCTTCTACTACTCAGTGCTCAGTTTGTTCAAGAATGATTTAGGACCGGATGTGCATCCGTTTTCTGTTGGGTTTACGATTAACGGATTGTAGTTTATTCCGTCATGCTGAGGCGTAGCGAAGCATCTCTGAAAATTAGAAGGAGATTCTTCGCTTCGCAGAGCCTTCGCTCAGAATGACGATAAAGAATCATTCCCCCGTAAAATTCGCTTTCCGCTTTTCTATAAACGCCTTCACGCCTTCTTTGTAATCTTTTGAGAAGCCTGCTATTTCCTGATAAAGCGCTTCTGCTTCAAGCATCGTGTCGAGGTCTGAATGGAACGATTTGTTCAGCATCTTCTTAATCATGCCGATAGTTTTGGTGGGCGCATTGGCATAATATTCCACGACTTCGTCAACGGCTTTATCCAACTCAGTAGCGGGGACAACTTTATTAATCATGCCCCATTGCAGGGCATCCTGCGCGGAAATTTTTTTACCCATCGTTGCCAACTCAAATGCGCGTGCCGCTCCAACCAGACGCGGAAGAAAATACGCTGAACCGGAATCAAGCACCAAGCCTACATTCACAAATGCTTCCAGCAAGGAAGCATTTTCAGAAGCAATAATCATATCGCAAGCAAGCGCGAAGGAACATCCTGCGCCAGCAGCGATGCCATTCAGTTTACAAATAATCGGCTTCGGCAAATTGCGCATCCCGGTTATTAATGGATTGTAGCGCTGACGGATGGACTCCGCAAGGCTGCGGTTTTCAACGCCTTGTATTTCTTTTAAATCCTGTCCTGCACAAAATGCTTTGCCCGTTCCCGTGATGACAACCACGCGGATGGCTGCGTTCTTTGCAACTTCCCGCAACACTGCTTGCAGTTCCGTATTCATGTCGCCATTGAACGCATTGAATGCATCGGGGCGATTGAGCGTTATCGTTGCTTTCTTGCCGATGATTTCAAAGAGGATTGTCTTATACATAACAGTTTACAGTTTGGAGTTTACAGTTTGGAGTTTCCGATTTCTTTCGTTTAAACGGAAAACAGAAGACTGTAAACTTATTTATGAAAAGTAGAAACCAGAAAATTATGCGACAAATTTGAGCGCAACCATCTGGCTCAAAAAACCTACCACATACCCGCTAAAAATTTCCACTCCGCCATGTTCGCCCAGATACCAGCGCGATGAACCAAGCAGTCCGGCAAAAATAAGGATTACCAATATCGGAACTTCAAGATTGTAAGACGATGCAAACGCAAGCAGCAGCGCCATTGCGAAAAATGCGCCCGCGCCAATCGTGTGAATGCTGATTTTGAAAAACAGGTTGAGGAAAAAACAAGCAAACACAGCGATGCTTGCGCCAAGAAACAGCGTAGTGATGAATGTGTTTATCTCAAGATTTTTAATCACCACGAATGACCAGAAGTAAAACATGCCGATGGCAATGAGCGGTATGATACGCTCTTCGCGCTCGCGCAGAAAAATGCTTTTCACCATGCCGAGTTTCTTCATTATGAACACCGTCATGAGCGGAAAGAAAGTTGTGTTGAGAATAATTGTTGCAAACAACTTCAGTTTGGACGGTTGGTCCAATCCGGCTAATTGATAGGGGCTTACCCAATTCACAAATAAAATTGCATACGTGGGAAAGAAAAGCGGATGAAACAGCACCGAAAAAAAAGTGGCGATTGCTTTCAGCATCACAATTCTTTTCTGAGGCGCGCAACGGGAATATCCAATTGCTCGCGGTATTTGGCAACCGTGCGTCTTGCGATGTTGTAGCCGCGCTCATTTAACTGCTTCATTAGATGCTGGTCGGAGAGCGGCTTCTTTTTATTTTCCGCAGCAATCAGGTCGGAGAGAATTTTTTTCACTTCACGAGTAGAAACTTCTTCGCCTGAATCTGTTTGCAGCGATTCAGAGAAAAAATGTTTGAGCAAATACACTCCGAATTCTGTTTGCACATATTTACTGTTCGCCACACGCGACACAGTTGAAATATCCTGTTTTGTGATTTCCGCAATGTCTTTCAGAATCATTGGCTTCAACTTGGTGTCATCACCCGTCAGGAAAAAATCATATTGATATTGCAGAATCGCCTGCATTGTTCCGAGTAATGTTTGCTGCCGTTGCAGAATCGCGTCAATAAACCACTTCGCTCCGTCAATCTTTTGCTTGATGAACATTACGGCTTCTTTCTGCTCTTTCGTTTTGGTTTTTGATTTATCATAATCCTGCAACATCTCGCGGAATTCACGGCTCACGCGCAGTTCAGGCGCATTGCGCGAGTTAAGTTGCAGTTGTAATTCGCCATTCGTATTTGTAATAAAAAAATCAGGCGTGATGTATTGCTGCGACTTTGAACTTGCCGCATATCCGCTGCCCGGCTTGGGATTCAGCCGCAGAATAATATCAATCGCGCCCTTCAAATGTTCTTCGGGAATTTCTAAATCCTTTTGCAGTTTGTCGTAGTGCTTCTTAATGAACTGGTCGAAATATTCGGTGAGAATTTTTTTCGCAAGCCGCGCATAAATTTCGTGCTCAGTGACTTTATTCAATTGCAGCAGCAAGCACTCCTGTAAGTTGCGTGCGCCTGTACCCGGAGGGTCAATCTCCTGAATTTTTTTCAGCACTTCTAAAATCTCCTGCTCGGTCGCCTGCACATTTTGCGAAAAGGCGAGGTCATCAACGATGGAATCAATTTCTCTTCTTAAATAACCGTCATCATCAATGCTGCCGATAAGTTGTTCTGCAATTTTTTCCTCCCGTTCATCCAACTCCAGCATTCCAAGCTGGTCGTACAGATATTCATGAAAACTTTGCTCTACGGCAACCGGAATTGTTTTTTCTTCCTCGTTAGGGTCGGGATAGTTGTTGTCCTGCATCTTGTAATCCGCCACTTCGTCATCGCTCAGGTATTCGGTAATATCGAGTTCATTGTCTTCGGATTTTTCTTCCTTTTCCTCAGGCGCAGTTTCCTGCTCTTCCAATGAAGCTTCTTTTCCTTCTTCTTCCGATTCGCCTTCTTCCAATGCAGGATTTGCTTCCAATTCCTCTTTGATGCGCTCTTCCAACTGTGCGGTAGGCACCTGCAACATCTTCATAAATTGGATTTGCTGCGGGGACAACCGTTGCAGCATCTTCTGACTCAAACCCTGTTTCAGCATTGTTTTTGGCTCTTATTTTCTTGCAAATTCCACAGCCAAATTTATGAATTAATTTAGCGTCCACTCTGAAATCACTTTACAGAAAATGAAAACGTACATTAACAAAATAAAAGACTTCATCGGGCAGGAAGTAACGCTCGAAGGATGGGTGGCAAACAAACGCGAAGGCAAGGGAATTGCATTTATTATTCTTCGTGACGGAACAGGATTTCTTCAGTGCGTGGTTTCGCAGCAAAGTGTTTCTCCAGAAAGTTTTGAAGCTGCCGGAAAACTCACAATGGAAAGTTCGCTTGCCATCACCGGGAAAATTGTGCAGGATGAAAAACAGGAAGGCGGCTTTGAATTGCAGGCAACTGGCGTGAAGATTTACAGCATTGCCGAAGAATATCCGATTGCCAAAAAGGAACATGGAGTTGAATTTTTGATGGATCAACGGCACCTGTGGCTGCGCTCGCGCAGGCAGTGGGCGATTATGCGGGTGCGTAACAGGCTCATACATTCGATTCATCGTTTTTTTCAGGACAGAGGCTTCATGCACATGGACGCTCCGATTTTTACAGAAAATGCGAGCGAAGGAACAAGCACATTGTTTGAAACAGATTTTTACGGACAGCCCGCTTACCTCTCGCAGTCAGGGCAGTTATATGGCGAAGCGATGGCATTCGCGCAGGGATTGATTTATACGTTTGGTCCAACCTTCCGCGCGGAGAAATCAAAAACGCGCAGGCATCTTTCTGAATTCTGGATGATGGAGCCTGAAATGTGTTTTTATGACAACGAGAAAAATATGGATTTGATTGAGGAGTTGCTGCGCTACCTCATTCAGGATGCGCTGGATAATTGCAAAACTGAACTCGAAATGGTTGAGCGGGATATTTCAAAGTTGGAACAGGCGAATAAGAAATTTACTAGGCTCACCTATGATGAAGCAGTGCGCATTTTGAAAGGCGAACAAAAAGTGAACGGACAGGTTTCTTATGAAGTGCTTGAAAATGATTTGAAACAAATTCATGACCAGAATGCTGCTGCGAAAAAAGAAGTGGAGGAGCGCGAAGCAAAAGTGAATAGCGGCACGTTAAAAAAAGGTGAAATGAATTTCAACCTCAATGCCGTTGGCAAATTGAAAGCCTCCATCAAAGACATGGAAGAAAAAGCCGAAAATATTCCGCAGTGGATTCATTCGGCTAAAAACTTTCAGTATGGAAATGACTTTGGCGGCTCGGATGAAACTGCGCTCACGCGCTTGTTTGATGCGCCCATCATGGTTTACAACTGGCCCTTCGAAGTGAAAGCATTTTATATGAAGCGCGATGAAACAGGAAAGTTTGCAAAGGGTGTTGACGTGCTTGCGCCCGAAGGCTTTGGTGAAATCGTAGGCGGTGGCGAGCGAGAAACGAATTTAGATTTCTTGGTGTCGCAGATTAATACGCACAAGCTGCCGATGAAAGCATTTGAATGGTATCTGGATTTGAGAAGATATGGCTCTGTGCCACATGCAGGCTTTGGTTTGGGCTTAGAGCGCTTTGTCGCATATACCTGTGGCTTGCATCACGTGCGCGAAACGATTCCTTTTCCGAGGATGTATGGAAGGTTGTCGCCTTGAATATGGGCGATAAATACTCGTCAAGAAGAACACAGTTTCACAAAGGTTGCGACTGGATAAAGCTAAGAATACTATCATTTCTGACTCCATTCACATCATAAACCGCAATTGGCTTCCGGTAAAGTGAATAGAAATTAACAGGAAGGTTATCTGATTGCAGAAGTGGGCTAAGAAGAGTTAGCTGTGACTGCGTAAAGGAAGTATAATTATGTTGCAACAATATGCGACTTCGTCCTCCGATGGTATCAATAGCTACTATCGTTCCGAAATTTTGTCCATACAATAAAGCAGAGCTATCAAATTGTGCTTGCGTGAACCACATTTCATTGACCACCATTTCTTCCTCTAATCCCACTGCGTTGTATTGTCCTGACTGAAGCAGGCTCAAGATTGTGATATAGTCTTGAGAAAAAGTGGCATTGTAAAACGCATCCTGAATTATCAGGCTGCCGTTCAAATCAACCAATACAAAGTAATGCGTTCCTCCAAATTCACCTGGATATCCGCATTGATAGCCATAAGCGGTATATCCGGCATATTGCAGCAATTGAACATAAATTTTGGATGCGTAGGTGCATCGAGCCATCACGGTATTATTGGCAAATCCCTCAAGCGCGTCAAAGGGCGAAAGAATCGTATCACGCTCGTTGCCAATGTCAACCCGTTGGGCGACAAACTTCCGAATGGTATTGATTTTTTCTATGTCTGAAGCCTCTGCATAATCAAGCGAATCAAGTAAACAATCAAACTTTTCCTTTTGAGTGAATGCGATACAAGTGGGCGGTTTATCATCATTGAATAGATTTTCATCCTTATCACAGGAGGAAATCAATACGGATAACAACAGAAGAAGGTGTGCGTATTTCATAGTCTGAGAGCGACTCTTTTTTTTCTGCATTTAAAGCCTTCCGGTAAGTTTCCTGCATATTGCAGAATACACTTTGCCGGTATGCGAAGCGTGCAGTTACGCTCGCATAAAGATTTTTTTATTCTAAATCAGGAAATGATGCAGCGGAAGTGTACCCACCGCACTTTGTTGAAAACAAATATAGACTGGATTTGGGTGAATTTCAGAGTAAATACCTTGGTTTAATAAGAGTGATACAGTAGGCTACAGTCTTGGCTTTGGTAGATTTGAATTTCATTAAAAATGTCAGACAAAATGTAGAAGTTCTTTACCTTTAAGCGGATGTTCGAATCAGTTCAATGACCAATAAAATACTCCCTCTGCTTTTCGTATTTTTCCTTTTGTCCGTTCTCATCCGCATCCCCACGCTCAACCGCCCGCTCTCCAAGCATCATGAATTTTGTACTGCTGTTTCTCTGCGAGTGATGCAGATTTGGGACGCAGCGGGAATAGCCACTTACAATTTTAATCCTGTGATGACGTATCCGAATGCTGCTGATAAATTCATTAACAACTATGCAAGCGGCAGCGGTAAAATGCTTGATGAGCAAGGGAATTATTACTACGTATCGCATCCGCCATTAGCATATTATGTTCCGTATTTTCTTTTTCAGTTAATCGGTGTTCGACCTGATGTGTTGCCGATACAGTTGTTCAATTTGCTGTTGCATTTTATCAGTGCGGTTGGAGTTTATTTGATAGTGAAGCAATTAATAAAGAATCAAAACGCTTCATGGTTCGACTCCGCTCACCATGACCAGACTGCGCTGGCGGGCTTTGTATTATATCTATTCAGCGCAGCTACGCTATGGTTCCAATCCAACACCTACATGTCGGACATGGCGGTGCAGCCGTTGTTTATTTCCGGAGTGTTGTTCGCGCTGAAATACTTTCAAAGCGGAAAACGAAAGCATCTTATTCTGCTTTCGCTGTTTATTTTCCTGATGACCTACACGACATGGCTCGGAGTTTTTTTTGCTGCCGGAGTACTGCTTTATGGAATCGTGCAGATGAAAAGAATAGCATCGCCCGGGTTATTCATTGGTTTAATTTTATTGTGCGCGTTCCTTGCTGTTTCGCTCACACTATTTCAATATGCTCAAATCGCAGGATGGGATGCTTACCGCGAAGAAGTGTTCGGAAGATTTTCTGAACGCTCCGGTATGCAAAATGGATGGAGGATATTCTCTTTACAATGGAGAAACATTTTTAGCAATTACTTCACCAGTTATTTCCCATTGCTGCTTGTTGTGCTCTTTCTTTTAAGAACCAAAGAATTCAGATTTGATGGATTTTCAAAAGTTATTGGGGTTGCGCTGATGCCTGTCTTCTTGCTGCATCTTGTATTACCTAATTATTCAGGCCATGATTTTGTATCGTTATATGGAGCAGTTTTTCTGAGTATCGTTGCGGGCATCGGAAGTCAATATTTCTTAAAGAAAGGAAAGTCGTTTTTCATTGCAGCGCTATCGCTTTATGTTTTGATAAGCATTGGGCATTATTATTATGTCAATCGCCCTGGATCAATTTCACAGCGAGGCGACAGGTATGCGGATTACAAAGACAGGGGAATTGCAATCGGGCAAAATTCAAACTCTGATGAAGTAATCTTTTTGCTGCATGAAAAACCAACTCCTGAAATTATTTTTTATGCGGGAAGAAATATTCTGAGAGTTGCAAATGAAGAAGAGGCACGGCAACATCTTCAAAAATCCTCCGCCAGTACAGGTGTGCTATTCAAAAAAATAGCAAATAATAAAGTGGATGTGGTAAAAAGGATTTCTGAGTAAGAATCAGAGAGTCGAAAATTAGAAAGCACATTAAGATTAAACAGAAAGGGCGCAAATTTATTTGCGCCCTTCGTGTCTTTGCGGTTATCGCAATCTTTATTCCGCGTCCACCTTCTCCTTCTCCTTCTCCTTCTTCTCTTTTTCCTTTTCTTCAACAGGCGCTACACCTGTTTGCAGCAACTTGGCTTTGATTTTCTTTTCGATTTCTTCAGCCAATTCTGGATTATCATTCAATATATCCTGAACAGACTCGCGTCCTTGTCCGAGTTTATTGCCATCATACGCAAACCAGGAACCGCTCTTTTGAATCACATTTTGCTCCACACCGATGTCAACGATTTCCCCTGTTTTTGAAATACCTTGTCCGTAGATAATATCAAACTCGGCAGTTCTGAAAGGCGGAGCCATTTTGTTTTTCACCACTTTTACTTTCACGCGGTTTGCAACCATATTGCCGTCTTTATCTTTCACCTGCGCAATTCTGCGGATGTCAAGACGAATAGAAGCGTAAAATTTCAGCGCATTTCCACCTGTTGTTGTTTCAGGATTCCCAAACATCACCCCGATTTTTTCGCGCAATTGGTTAATGAAAATGCAGCAGCAACCTGTCTTGCTGATGGAGCCTGTGAGTTTGCGCATCGCTTGCGACATGAGCCTCGCATGCAATCCCATCTTACTGTCACCCATTTCCCCTTCGAGTTCGCTTCTGGGAACAAGGGCTGCCACCGAATCAATCACCACAATGTCCAGCGCTCCTGAACGGATGAGATGCTCGGCTATATCCAATGCCTGCTCACCGTCATCCGGCTGCGAGATGAGTAGATTTTGCGTATCAACACCCAATTTTTCTGCATACGCTTTATCAAATGCGTGCTCCGCGTCAATGATGGCTGCGAGTCCGCCTTTTTTCTGAGTTTGCGCGATGGCATGAATCGCGAGTGTTGTCTTGCCGGATGATTCAGGACCATAAATTTCAATGATTCTTCCTCTGGGCAATCCGCCAATTCCGAGCGCTACATCCAAGCCAAGAGAACCAGTTGGAATGACTTCTGCAGCGACTACTTTGTTGTCGCCTAATCGCATGATTGTTCCTTTGCCGTAAGTCTTTTCGAGCTTGTCAACTGTGAGTTGAAGCGCTTTTAGTTTTTCTTTGTTGTCTGACATAATTCTTGTTTTTTGTAAGTATAGTTGTTAATTAGTTGTGAACCGTCCTTTCGTTACAAGTCTTCAGTTTACTGTTTTCGGTTTATTCCACAACTAAAAACTTCAAACCCAAAACTCAGAAAGGGATGGTTAAGTTAGAACTTTCGGTTTTGTTTTGTTACGAAGTCTTCGATAATATTTACAAACATCCGTTAGTCCGCATTGTTCGCATTTGGGATTGCGGGCAACGCAGACATAGCGTCCGTGTAGAATCAGCCAGTGATGCGCATCGGGAATGTCTTTTTTAGGGATGTATTTCACCAATTGCAGTTCTGTCTGAAGCGGATTTTTAGCATTCACCGTCAGTCCGATTCGGTTTGCCACGCGAAACACGTGCGTATCTACTGCGAGGTTGGGCTGATTGAACAAGCTTGCTGTGATAACATGTGCGGTCTTTCTGCCAACACCCGGCAGTTTTTGCAAATCATCCGCATCATCAGGCACTTCTCCTTTAAAATCCCTTACCAGCATTTCCGCCATCCCAATAAGATGCTTGGTTTTGTTATTCGGGTAGCTGATGCTCCTGATGTAAGGAAACGCATCATCAAACGTAGCTTTTGCTAAATCAAACACGGTTGGAAATCGCTCGAACAGAGCAGGAGTGACCATGTTCACACGCTTATCCGTGCATTGCGCAGAAAGAATCACCGATACGAGCAACTCATACGGATTTGCATGATGCAACTCGGTTTCCGGAGCAGGATTATTTTTTCTGAAATAGTCGAGAACGTAGCGGAATAAATCCGGTTTGGTCATGTGCCAAAACTAAAGAATTAGAACTACGCCAAATCTTATTGCTGTGAGTCTTTTTTTAAACTTCTCACCGCACTTATTATTTCTGAGAATTTACATTTAACAGGATTGAGATTGAGTAATCCTTTATGAGAGAGCGTCTTCTGATTTCTTACCTTAGAGTCGAGTGTTATTGTAGATAAAATGTAAAAAATCCATTGATCAAGGTTGAACGGATTTATGCTTGATTTGTCTTTATATTCAAGCAGACAAAAGATATAAAAATCACTATGCCTTTTTAACTCACTTCCAAATTTGTTGGTTTCCGCGCTCCACCCGATTGTTGGTTGGATTCCAAATTTTATTTCTGAAAACTTTTCCTGATGCCAGCTTTGAAGATATGCTGGAGTCTTAATTTCTATTCGCGTTCCATCTTTGTCTGTCAAATCATAGACATCCCACTCCGTGCGAATTCCTTGATTTATTCCTAATGCTGTTGCCACAAGAAACTCTGCAAGCTTTCCTCTTGTCGCATTGCTTAATAAATCTGAAACAGACAATTGCCAAAAATCTATCAGGCGTAGATCAATTTCATTCCCTGAATGATGAAACTTTTCTTGTCCGGTTTTTCGCTGTACTTCAGCTATCCCTAAATCCATAACTCAAATGTAGGTTATGGATTACAAAAAAAACTTTAATTCAAGAGATGAAACTTTTAGCAGGAAGTTTCAACTGAAGCTGTCTTCCGGCTATGCTCCAAAATAATCTGAATTGAAGTCTTGCTGGGAGTATAAACTTCTGAATCGAGTTTTTTAACAACTTCCTGCATCATCTCAAACTCTTCTTTCAATTTCCAGTTGCTGTTCATTTCCTCGGTCAATTGTTCATTTTCCCAAGCGCTGGTTTCGTTATAAAGTTTTTTTACAAACATGTTTCGTGTAGAAGTCTGTCTCATAATTAGTGCGTTTTTGTTAAGAATATCTATTAAAAAAGACACTGTAAAAACGGGGGAGGTAGGGTATTATTGTGTGCGGAGAAAAAAAATTCTGTAAAAAAACAAACCGCCTCTCTCGGTCACCCAAAACGAAAGAGGCGGTTCTATGGAAAGGACTAAATCTTTATAAGCTAATCTGCTTTTCTTCAATCAGTTTGCGCAGGTTAATCAGCGCGTAGCGCATTCTGCCCAAAGCCGTATTAATGCTCACGTTTGTTTTTTCGGAAATCTCCTTGAAACTGAGGTCATGAAAGTGTCGCAGCACTACTACTTCGCGTTGTTCATCCGGCAGGAAAGCAAGCAGCTTGCGCACTTTATCATACGTTTCATCACGGCTAATCTTGTCTTCCGTAGTTTCCTCTGAAAATTGCAGCACATTGAAAATATCAAAACCATCGCTGGTAGTTATTTTCGGGGTGCGCTTTGTCTTGCGGTAGTGGTCTATGCACAGGTTGTGCGTGATACGCAACACCCACGGCAGGAACTTTCCTTCTTCATTGTAGTGTCCAGAGCGCAAGGTGTTCACCACTTTAATAAGCGCATCCTGGAAAATGTCCTCGGCAAGGTAACGGTCGCGCACGAACATTACGATGGAGGTGAACACTCTTTCTTTATGCCTGTTAATAAGGCACTCAAGGGCGGCTTCATCACCGGCAATATACCGGATAACTAATTCCTGATCGGGAAGATTCGTCTTAATCATACGGGCTTCTTTTTTTTTGTTTAATAATTTGAACCTACGGAGCCGAGTGGAGAACGCTTGCATAAAGACAACTACCTTGCCAAGTGCTAAAAAATGCTGCTAAACGTGGTTTTCAGCGGGTTTTTCGTGTTTGCGTGTTCAAAATGTGCAGATTTTTGAACAGACAGTGTACAGTTTTAAGGATTGTGTCTAACAAATAGATGGGGTTAATATTGCCAATCAGTTTTATGCTGCTATGGAAGTGAAAGAATTTCAGCCGAAGTCCAAATCCATTACCGAACTCAACCCGCGCGATTTCATCATCATCAAGGGTGCGCGTACGCACAACCTCAAGAATGTGGATGTTGCTATTCCGCGCAACAAACTCGTGGTGATGACAGGCGTTTCCGGTTCAGGAAAATCTTCACTCACCATTAACACATTGTATGCCGAAGGGCAGAGGCGTTATGTTGAAAGCCTTTCCGCGTATGCGCGTCAGTTTCTCATGCGTATGAATAAGCCTGATGTAGATTACATAAAAGGCATTTGCCCGGCTCTCGCGATTGAACAAAAGGTAGGCACACGCACTACGCGCTCTTCGGTAGGCTCGCTCACGGAGATTTATGATTATCTGCGCCTGCTCTATGCGCGCATCGGAAAAACAATTTCTCCCGTTTCAGGCGAGGAGGTGAAGAAGCATTCCGTGCAGGATGTGGTGAATTATGTGCTTTCATTAAAAGCAGGCTCACGTGTATTGATTCTTGTTGCTTTGGAACAGCGGAAAGATGTTCCCTTGAAAAAGGAATTGGAGTTGCTGATTCAAAAAGGGTTCACGCGCATTCATAGCAGCGGGCAAACTTTTAAGATTGAAGAATGCCTTGAAGACAAAGAAAAATTCAAGGCTTTAAATCCGAAGCTGGTTGAAATTCTCATTGACCGCATTGAAGTGAAGCAGGAGGATGAAGAACTCGCGCATCGCATTGCGGACTCGGTGCAGACAGCTTTCTTTGAGGGGCATGGTGAATGTGTGATTGAAAAACTGGATGATACAAAGCGAAAATCATTCTCCAATAAGTTTGAGCTGGATGGAATACGCTTCGAAGAGCCTACGCCCAATTTTTTCAATTTCAATAATCCCTATGGTGCGTGTACGAAGTGCGAAGGCTTCGGCACGGTGATGGGCATTGACGAAGATTTGGTGGTGCCCAATAAAAACCTCTCGGTGTATGATGGCGCAATTGCCTGCTGGAAAGGCGAGAAGATGGGCGAGTGGCTCACGCCATTGGTGAAGAGTGCCATTAAATTTGATTTTCCGATTCACCGCTCTCACACTCATTTAACGAAAGCGGAAAAGCAACTGCTGTGGACGGGTAATTCCCACTTCGAAGGGCTTACTGCGTTCTTTAAATATCTCGAATCGAAGAGCTATAAAATTCAATACCGCGTGATGCTCTCGCGCTTTCGCGGGCGCACAAAATGCCCTGATTGTGAAGGGGCGCGTTTACGAAAAGATGCCGCTTATGTAAAAGTAAACGGCAAGTCCATCTCGGAGTTGCTGCTGATGCAGGTGCTTGATGTTCATGTGTTTTTCAAAAACATTAACCTCACTGCACACGACCAGCAAATTGCAAAGCGCATTTTAATCGAAATAAAAAACCGCCTCGCATTAATGGAAGATGTCGGCTTGGGCTATCTCTCGCTCAACCGTCTTTCGAGCACATTGTCCGGTGGTGAAACACAGCGCATAAATCTCACGAGTGCGTTGGGCAGCAACCTTACTGATTCGCTTTACATTTTGGATGAGCCGAGCGTTGGCTTACATCCGCGTGATACGTTGCGTTTGCTGAAAGTGCTGAAGTCGTTGCGTGATTTAGGAAACACCGTTGTCGTGGTGGAGCATGAAGAAGAAATTATCCGTGCTGCGGATTATATCGTGGATATGGGTCCGCTGGCGGGAACGAATGGAGGCGATGTGGTTTACCAGGGCACGCTGAAAGACATTTCCCGTTCAAATAAAAGTCTTACAGGCGCATATCTCACAGGCAAAATGAAAATCGAAACGCCCGCGCAGCGCAGAAAGGGATTGAATTTTCTCGAAATCATTGGGGCAACGCAGCACAACCTGAAAGATGTGAGCGTGAAAATTCCGCTCAACACGCTCACCGCAGTTTCGGGCGTGAGCGGCTCCGGCAAAACGACATTGATAAAGCAGATTCTCTATCCCGCGCTCAATTCTTTGTATGGCGGCTATGGCATCAAGCCGGGCGCGCATCGCGAGTTGAAGGGCGACATCCGCCATTTGCAGCACGTGGAGATTGTTGACCAAAATCCCATTGGCAAATCATCGCGCTCCAATCCGGTGACGTATGTGAAAGCATATGATGGCATTCGCGATTTGTATGCCGGGCAGCAGTCGTCAAAGCTGAAAGGATTTCAACCGCGCCATTTTTCATTTAATGTGGAAGGCGGGCGCTGCGAAACGTGCAAGGGCGAGGGCGAGATAACGGTGGAGATGCAGTTTCTGGCGGATGTGCATCTTGAATGTGAAGAATGCCGAGGCAAGCGCTTTAAAGATGAAGTGCTGGAGGTGACTTACAACAGTAAGAATATTTTCCAGGTACTCGAAATGACGATTGATGAGGCACTTGATTTTTTCATAGAACAAAAAAACATACACGAAACATTGCAGCCGCTTGTTGATGTGGGATTGGGCTATGTGAAGCTCGGACAATCTTCTTCCTCACTCAGTGGGGGTGAGGCGCAGCGCGTGAAGCTCGCCTACTTTCTTGGCAAGGGAAACACCGAAGGGCGCACGCTCTTCATCTTTGACGAACCCACCACGGGCTTGCATTTTCACGACATAAAAAAACTGCTGAAGTCGTTCAACGCACTCATTGACAAGGGGCATTCGGTGGTCGTCATTGAGCATAATGTGGAGGTGCTGAAAAATGCCGACTGGCTGATTGACCTTGGTCCCGAAGGAGGCGATGCGGGCGGATACCTGCTCTATCAGGGCGTGCCGGAAGGAATCACAAAGGCAGAGAAAAGCTACACCGGAATTTTTTTACAGGAAAAATTATCACCTACTTAAATCATGTATCTGATGAAGCACCTTCTTTTTTCAACCCTGCTTCTGTTTGCTTTTGCAACAACGAATGCGCAAACGCCCACACTGAAAAAATACGACATCGGCACTTCCGGCTGCCAGGTGTATCTGCATGCTGAACCGGAGTTTCAGATGGACCTTTCGTCAGATTCATCAGAAGTGTGGACAGGTGAGATAGAAAATGATGGGTTGAATTATGCTGTAATCTGCGTGCGGCTTAAAGCGGAAATTGAAGGCGGTGAACCGGAGTTGACCGGCTTACTGGAAAACTATATGGATTTCCTCAAGGACCAGTTTGTCGTTTTAAGCGCTACCGGATATGCCGAAGGGCGCAGGTTGGGTGAATATCCGGGTGTATATGGCGTGCTTGATTATTGGGAAGATATGGATGACATGCAATACACGGTAATGGGCTGGGCGAATAATAAATATCTTGTTGTGATGATGGTTTATGGTATAGAGGATGCTGAATATGCGCAATACAACACCTTTTTCGAGGGGATGCGCTTCCCAGAATAGAATCTTCATTTCTATAGAGTTCAACCTTCCATTTACTGATTCCGTAAGAACAAACCGACACACACAGGTTATTCACGAAGCCGGTGTCAATAATTCATTGTTCGCCTGTTATCTTTAGTTCTATTATGCGTCTCATTGCTATGACATTGCAAAAAATTTTTCAACTCCTTCTGCTGTTCAGCGTAACGCTGACTTTCTTTTTTTCTGAACCAGCATTTGCGCAGGCGCGCAAACTGCGCAAAGCAGACAAAGCGCTCTCGCTCTTCCAGTTTGATAAAGCCATCAATCGCTACACAAAAATTGCAAAGAAACATCCCGACAACTACAAGGCATTGAGCAGCCTTGCTGACATCTATCGCATCACGGGCGATTATGAAAACGCGGTGGCGTGGTATGGCATCGTGGTGAAGCAAGCGCAATGCACACCGATGCAAAATTTTTACTACGCACAGATGTTGCGCACTGCGGAGCAATATGATTCGGCAAAGGTGTATTATTTGAAATATTCAGACCTTGCGCCCAATGATTCACGCGGGTTGCGCATCGCCAACGGCATGGACATGCTGCCCGATTTAAGGCGCGACTCCATCAAATTCCGCGTGAAGGAATATCCGCATAATACACCGGGCTTGGAGTTCAGTCCAGCGTATTACAAGAATGACAGCACCATCGTGTTTCCAACATCGCGAGGCACAGGCAAATTGGATGTGTGGTCTGATAATCCGTTTCTTGATTTATATGTTTCTGTACAAAACGACACGAGTTTCAGCGAGCCTGTTCCCATTGAAGGTAACGTGAATAAAGAATTTCACGAAGGTCCTGTGGTATTTGATACGAGCTACACCACGATGTATTTCACCCGCAATAATTACATCAAGAAGAAAAAGAAAAGCCGCGAGGGAATTATGAAATTGAAAGTGTTTAAAGCGGTGTATAAAGACAACAAGTGGGAAGAAATTGCCGACCTGCCGTTTAACAGCGATGAATATTCCGTAGGGCATCCCACGCTCACGCCTGATGGAAAGTTTATGTATTTCGCTTCCGACATGCCCAATGCAAATGCAGTGGGTGGACAGGATTTATATATGGTGGCGATTACCGACAGCGGCTTTGGTGAACCGGTGAACCTCGGCACGGCAATCAACACAAAGGGCGATGAAGTGTTTCCGTTTTATCACCCGAATGGCACGCTCTATTTTTCATCTGACAGCTATGAAGGCTTTGGCGGCTTGGATATTTATTCGGCAACACAATCAAAAGGAGCGTGGGGCATTATCACCAACCTCGGCTATCCCATCAACAGCAGCAAAGACGACTTCGGATTGATTTACAACGAGAAGCTGGAACACGGCATGTTCACCTCCAGCCGACCGGGCGGTGCAGGCAGCGATGACATTTATTTGTTTGATAAGAATACGAAAGTGATACTGCTCGGCAAGGTGATTGACAAGAAAACGAAAGAGCCGATACCCGATGCGATGGTGTATCTGAAGGAAATGGTAACAGTTCAACTTGATTCCCTCGCTTCGGATAAAAAAGGAAAATTCAAATTCCCGCTTGAAATCAACAAAGACTTTGAAGTGACTGCCGAGAAGTACGGCTACTTCCTTGCTAGCCTGATAAAAGTTTCTACGCGCATGGAAGGCAAAGACACCATTGAAATCGTGATTGAATTGCAGCGCATCGCAGTAGGAGAGGTAGTGAAATTGGAAAACATCTATTACGACTTCGATAAGTTTGATATTCGCCCGGATGCAGCCGTTGAGTTGAATAGGTTCGTGCAATTCATGAACAAATATCCCGGCATGGAAGTGGAGCTGCGCTCGCACACAGATAGTCGCGGGTCTGATACCTACAACCAATGGCTTTCTCAAAAACGCGCTGAATCAGCAGTTGCTTATGTGATTAAACAGGGCATCGGCAGCACCCGCATCAAGGCGCGCGGCTATGGCGAATCAATGCCCGTAAACCAATGTGTGAACCGCGTGCCCTGCACAGAAGAAGAACACCAGATGAACAGACGCACCGAGTTTGTCGTCACCAAGCAACCTACCGAGTTGAAAGTGAAAAGTTCGGTGAAGGATTAAACTCTCAAAACTCCTAAATTCGCTCACACCCGTTTTTGAGCGTATGAACTTCCCCTCCCGCCTGATTGAAGATGCCGTAAATGAATTTTCCCGTCTGCCTGGAGTAGGCAAGAAAACCGCGTTGCGTTTAGTGTTGCACTTATTAAGACAACCACAGGAGCAATCCCGTCAGTTTGGTGAAGCGATTACGCGCATGAGAAATGAAATCAGGTTTTGTAAGCAATGCCACAATGTGGCAGATGCAGAATTATGCAACATCTGCGGCAGCCACAAGCGCGACCAATCAATGATTTGCGTGGTGGAAAATCTGCGCGATGTGATGGCGGTGGAAAACACGAATCACTTCAACGGAGTGTATCATGTGTTGGGTGGCATTATTTCCCCGATGGATGGCATCGGTCCCGATGAGTTGCAGATTGAATCGCTTTTGGAAAGATTAAAAACACAGGAAGTGCGCGAAGTCATCATGGCGCTCAGCCCCACGATGGAGGGCGACACCACGATTTTTTATCTCTCGCGCAAACTCAGCCCGTTTAATATCAAAGTCACTGCCATCTCGCGCGGCATCTCCGTGGGCGGTGAATTAGAATACACCGATGAAATCACGCTCGCCCGCGCAATCGTGAACCGGATGCCCTATGAGAGTTTTTTGGTGAGGGGGTAAAAATAAGAAGAGAGGATACGCTGTCCAATAAATTTCCCCGCCCATCGTATTTATTACCTTTGGGAATTCTATAACTTACATGAAGCTTACCATTATCCTTGTCAGCTACAACGTGAAGTATTTCCTCGAGCAAGCGCTTGCGTCTGTGCGGAAAGCTGTGGGAAATTTATCCGTTGAAACGATTGTGGTGGATAATGCTTCGAATGACGGCTCTGTCGCACTGGTGAAAAGCAGGTTCCCGGAAGTAATTCTGATTGAAAATAAAGACAACAAAGGTTTTGCCGTTGCAAATAACCAGGCAATCAAAATTGCGCTGGGTGAATATGTGTTACTTCTAAATCCTGACACGCTTGTGCAGGAAGATACACTGGAAAAAACTGTGCAATTCATGGAGGCGCATCCCGAAGCAGGCGGGCTGGGGGTGAAGATGGTGGACGGTAAAGGTATTTTTCTTCCCGAATCAAAACGCGGACTTCCTACACCCAAAGTGGCGTTCTTTAAATTGTTCGGTTTGTCTGCTCTTTTTCCAAAATCAAAAACATTTGGGCAGTATCATCTTGGTTTTCTTGATGAAAATAAAACACATGAAGTGGATGTGCTTTCAGGTGCATTCATGCTGATGCGTAAAAAAGTGCTGGATGAAATTGGTTTGCTGGATGAAACATTTTTCATGTACGGTGAAGACATTGACTTGTCGTACCGTATCACAAAGGCGGGCTACAAGAATTATTATTTTCCCGAAACGCGCATCATCCACTACAAGGGCGAAAGCACGAAGAAAGGCAGCTTGAATTATGTGCGCATGTTTTACAACGCGATGGTGATTTTCGCGCGCAAACATTTTGACTCGCAGTTGATGTTCGGCTACTCTTTTTTAGTCACGGTTGCCGTGTATCTCACTGCGGTGAGTTCGTTTTTTAAACGCGTGTTGCAAAAACTGTTGCTGCCTCTTGCCGATGCGGGGTTGCTCTTTGTGGGTATGTATGTCATCAGGAATTTTTACGCCACTAACTTCAAAGGTGCGCCTGAATATTATCCGATCGCTTATATGCTCTATATCGTGCCTGCTTATATTTTTTTATGGCTGGTGTCGGTTTATCTCAGCGGTGGTTATGACAAGCCGTTGAAAAATTATCGCGTGGTGCGCGGGTTGCTCATCGGCACATTACTCATCGCAGCGTTCTATGCTTTCTTGCCGGACACGCTGCGTTTCTCGCGCGCGATGATTTTGCTTGGCGCAGGCTGGGCAGTGTTTGCGATGGTGGCATTGCGACTTGTGCTGGTTTCCTTGTTTGGAAAGAAATTTGATTTGGGTGAAAGCAATTCTCACAGGATGCTGATTGTGGGAAGTAAAGAAGAAAGCGAGCGAGCGCTCACGTTGCTTTCACATGCCGACAGTGATTACTCATATATCGGTTATGTTAGCGATTCAATCAGTTCCGCTGAAAATTATTTAGGAAGCATCAATGAATTGCAAAACATCCGCGAAATCTATAAAGCGGATGAAATCATTTTTTGCAGCAAGGATATTTCTGCAAAGCAAATCATTGACAGCATGGTGGTAAACGGACCGGAACTGAACTACAAAATCGTTCCTGAAGACAGCATGAGTGTGATTGGCAGCAATTCAAAAAACACATCCGGTGATTTATATGCAATTGATGTGAACCTTGCGATTACTTCAGCAATGAATCGAAGAAATAAGCGACTGTTTGATTTGGTAGTATGTGTAGTGTTGCTATTCACGTTTCCCGTGAAAATATTTTTAGTGAAAAACTTTGGAGGTTTGATTAAAAATTGGTGCAGTGTTTTGCTTGGAGGAAAATCATGGGTGGGCTATGCAAAGAGCATTGCCGGAAACGGAAATTATGTGTTGCCGAAAATTAAGGAAGGCGTTTTATCTCCTGTAAACGCTTTGAAAGATAAAACCGTTAATGACGTTACCCGCGCACGATTGAATTTGTTTTATGCGAAAGAATATTCCGTTTATAGCGACATGAATATTCTGCTGAAAGGAGTGCGGGATTCAGGGATGACTACAAATTAATTCCCTCTCAAGTGATACGCCTTCGGTTTTACAAAAGCGCGGATGCCGATGTAAGATAAGGTTGCTCCAAAACCGGAATGACCTCTTCCTGACCACGGAAGATTTGCGCTCACGCGGTCGCAGCAGTTCCAATACACTGTGCCGCTGTCAATCTGCTTCAGGATTTTTTCACCTGCTTCTTTACTGTCGCAATATACGGCTGCTGTTAATCCATATTCGGTGTCTTGCATGAGTTGTATCGCTTCGGCATCATCTTTCACTTTTTGAATTCCGATGATGGGACCAAACGATTCATCTTTCATTACACTCATTGAGTGATTCACATCCACCAGCACTGTTGGTTCAAAATGATTTCCTTTCCCTTCCACTTTCTTTCCGCCTGTCGCAACCTTTGCTCCTTTTTGCACCGCATCTTCAACTTGCTTTTGCAGGAAATCAACTTGCGGCTTGCGCGTTACCGCTCCAATATAAATGTCTTCACTTTCCGGATTTCCGGCTTTGAAACTTGTCACTTCATCCACGAAATACTTTACGAAGTCATCATAAATTTTTTCGTTCACGTAGATGCGTTCCACTGCGCAGCAGCTTTGTCCGTTGTTGTAAAACGCGCCATCTGCTGATGCAGTGGCAACGGCTTTCACGTCTTTATTGTCGCTGGAAACATAGAGAGGGTCTTTACCGCCAAGTTCTAATTGACAAGGAACCATCTTGGGCGCAACGCGCTCATAAATGGACTGCCCTGTTTTGTAAGAGCCTGTGAAATAATAGCCGTTCAGTGGTAAATCAAGCAATGCTTCTCCTGCATCCTTTGCGCCAACCACCACCTGAAAAACATCTTTCGGAACTCCTGCTTCATGCAGCAGCCTTCCTATTTCCAAACCTGTGAGTGTGCTGAATTCAGAAGGCTTATACAATACTGCATTTCCCGCGATTAAAGCAGGGATGAATACATTGGTGCCAACAAGGTAGGGATAATTCCACGCGGAGATATTCGCGAGTACTCCAAGCGGCTCGAAAGAAATTTTTTCTGTCAGTCCGGTTTCTGCATACACGGTTTCATCCGACAGCCACTTCTCTGAATTCTCTAAAAAGAATTTGATTCTTCTTTTCGCGCCATTGATTTCATTCTGCGATTGCTTAATCGGTTTGCCGACTTCGCGGGTAAGTGTTAATGCCAGGGAGCTGATATTGCTTTCGAGCAGTTTATCAAACGCAGCGATTACTTCGATTCTTTTTTTGAGAGGAACATTTGCCCATGATTTCTGAGCGGCTTTTGCTTGCTCAAATTTTTGTTGAATTGCTTCCCGTGAATCTTCCCGTAGTTCTTTCAGAACTTCTCCTGTTGCGGGGTTGTAAATTTTCAAAGTGGTTTGCATTGTTGCTTCTGAAATCATAATAATTATTTTTTCGTTTTGATTTTCGTTAAAAAATATTCGTACACTTTATCACCGTCAATCAATTTCCCGTTTTTAAAATTGTGAAAAAATTCAGGATGCCATTGCACCGCCATCACTTTTCCCTCTTCAGCGCCTTTCCAGCCGAAGGCTTCAATCATGCCGTCTGTTGGACAATAGGCATACGCTTCTAAATTTTTACCCAAATCTTTCACCCCCTGGTGATGAACGGAATTCACGATTTTATTTTGCTCGTCTTCGTAAAGTCTATCTAATAATGTTCCTTCATTAAATGCAATTGCGTGCGAAAGCTGGTCATACTTTTCTGCATCACGATGTTGCAGTGCATCCGATTTTTGAGTTTGAATATCCTGAAAAAGTGTTCCTCCAAAATATACGTTCATCACTTGAAAACCACGGCAGATGCCCAGCACCGGCTTACCATTTTTTACAGCCCAATCCAAAATCGCCAGTTCAAATTCATCGCGGTATTCATCGCCTTTCCACTGTCCGATTGGTTTTTCATTGTATGATTCAGGTGCCATGTCGGTGCCACCTTGTAACACGATTCCATCCAACTCGTCAAGAAATTGTTTCATTTCATCACCGTGCAAATCTGGAATCAGGACAGGGATCACGCCCTTTCTCGAAACGAAATCCGCAAAGTCACTTGCGATGTAGCATAAGGTTTTCGGTCCGAACACATTCCTGTTAGGGTCAGGATACAGAAAGCATGACGGGATGCCGATTTTTATCATGCGGCAAAATTAGATTAAATCCACCTCCGCACTTTCCTCTTGAAATCAAGATAAGCCTGCCCGTGCAGCTTTGTAAGAAACTCTTCTTCAAGCCGGATTTGTATTTGCAAAAGCATATAACTCAACACGAGCAGCAGTAAGGTTGTTCCGGTGGGCGCGATAAAAAACGCTCCGAGCAACGCGAACTCCATGCCGAGATAAATCGGGTTGCGGGAATAGTTGAATAAGCCGCTATGCACAAGCGCAGTTTTTGTTTGTTCATCAATGCCTAACCGCCAAGATTCGCGCATCTGCGCTTGCGCGATAAAAGTGAGTACAAGCGCAATAATCATGAAGGCTGCGCCAACATCTTGCAGATAAATATTTTCCAACCAGGTAATCGGCAGAAAATAATTGTAGGACTCCGGCACAACGACATTCGTAATAACAAAGCCTGCAAGCATCAGCATAATCAGCATTAAATAGCTGCTCATCAGATTATGGGCGTTATCTTTTTTGCCGCGAATAATCGGGTTTTTCCCGGTTTGCTTCCACACCACATACGCGCGGAATACCATCAGAAAAAGAAAAAACAAAGCAAGATTGACGAGCAGAAAAATGCGAAAGAAGAGCGTCATGGATTTTAATTTGAAGATACCAATTTCAATCCCACAACAGAGCCAATCAAAGAAAAGATAAAAAACAATCGCCAAAAGTCAGTTGGCTCTTTGAAGAAAAGCATCCCGATAATTACCGTACCCACTGCGCCAATGCCTGTCCACACGGCATAGCCCGTTCCGAGTGGAATTGTTTGCACGGCTTTATTCAGCAACAAAAAACTCAGCGTGATGCAGAAGAAAAATCCAACACTCCATTTCCAATCGGAAAAATTGTTGGAGAGTTTAAGGCAGGTGGTGAAGCCGACTTCAAAAAGTCCGGCAACGATAAGGATAAGCCAAGGCATAGAAATATTTTTTTTAACGCGGTAATCAGCCAGAAAATGTTAAAAGATACTAATTGATTCCGTTTGCAAAATAATTCATCGGGGCGTGAGTTTGAGTGTGAAAACAAAAAATATGGAAACCTCTGCCCCTTCAGTTATTGACCGGTTAAACAACTGGATTAGCAATTCTGTCACCATCAAAATCATCGTTATCGGGATTTTGATTCTTATCCTGATGATCCCGACTTCCTTCATTCAATCGCTTATTCATGAGCGGCAATACCGGCAGGAAGAAGCAATCAACGAAGTGAGTGATAAATGGGGAAACGTGCAAACGCTGAACGGACCTGTGCTTACCATTCCTTATAAAAAATACAGTCAGAGCACTTATGGAAAAGAAACCACGGAATACATCCGCATCCTTCCGGAAACGCTTGCTATCACAGGCGCATTAAATCCAGAAACGCGCTATCGTGGAATTTTTGAAGTGGTAGTCTATAATGCGCAACTACAGGTCAATGGCACATTTCCCGCGCTCACAATTCCATCGGTGAATCCTGAACACATTCAATGGCAGGATGCTTTTTTGTCTGTCGGTATTTCAGACATGCGCGGCATCCGCGATATGCTCAAGCTGAATTGGAACGGACAAATTCTACAGCCCGAACCCGGTATTGGCAATGGTGGAATTTCTACTTCAGGCGTAAGTTGCAAAGTGCCTGTAGCGTTAGATTCAACCGGGTATTCGTTTTCCTTCGGATTGAATCTCAACGGCTCCAACAGTTTTTATTTCGTGCCGCTTGGAAAGGAAACAAACGTCAGTATTCAATCCGCATGGAAGAATCCGAGTTTCACCGGAGCATTCTTACCCGTGTCAAGAGAAATTAATAACGAAGGTTTTACTGCAAGTTGGAAGGCTTTGCATCTCAATCGCAACTATCCTCAAACATGGATTGAAAACACCTATGATGTGCTGGAATCTTCATTTGGTGTCGGCTTGCTGGTGCCTGTGGAGCAATATCAAAAATCTATCCGCTCTGTGAAGTATGCGCTCATGTTCATTTCACTTACGTTCCTCTTTTTCTTTTTGGTGGAAGTGATGAACCGGAGGAATATTCACCCGATTCAATATATTCTTGTCGGATTGGCGCTCTGTCTTTTCTACACGTTGCTGGTTGCGCTTTCCGAGCATATCAGTTTCAACAAGGCATACTTAGTCAGCAGTATCGGAATTATCGGAATGATAACATTATACTCGCGTTCCATTTTTCAAAAAAATCTCCTTACCCTCGTGATGAGCCTTGTGTTGATTGCGCTTTACGGATTCTTGTTCAGCACATTGCAATTGCAGGATTATTCATTATTAATCGGAAGCATCGGGCTGTTCCTGATACTTGGAATTGTGATGTTCCTTTCGAGAAATATTGATTGGTATGGAATGAAGAAGCAGGGAGAGTAATCTTTTGTCATGCCGGAACGAGTCCAGCATGACAACATCAACATCTATTTCACAGAACTCTTTTCACTAATTTAGCCAAGCTATTTTATGAAAGTAATTATCCCCGTTGCTGGCGCAGGAACCAAACTCAGACCCCTCACTTACACACAACCTAAAGCGCTCATCCCGGTAGCCGGAAAACGTATTCTCGATTTTATCATTGACCAGTTGCTGGAAGTTGGGTTGAATGAATTCGTTTTTGTGGTGGGCTATCTCGGTGAAAAAATTAAAGACCACGTTGATTCAAAATATCCGCAAATCAAAGCCGACTATGCAGTGCAGGCTGACAGGCTGGGCGTGGGTCACGCAATTTGGACGACAAAAAGTTTTGTGAAGCCTGATGAAGAAATTCTGATTGTGCTGGGTGATACAATTGTGAAAGTAGATTTATCAGAGGTATTGAAATCGCCTAAATCAACTTTGGGTGTGCGCAAGGTGGATGACCCGCGTGACTTTGGCGTGGTGGAATTTGACAGCAAAGGGAAAATTGCCGGGCTGGTGGAGAAGCCGAAGTTTCCGAAGTCAAACATGGCGCTTGTGGGCGTTTACAAAATCAAAGAATCGAAACTACTGTTTGAAATGCTGAGTCAGTTAGTAGAAAAAGAAATGAAGGAAGGCGAAGAAATTCATCTTACGGATGCCATCATGCTCATGATGGGAAAGGGTGTTGAGTTCGACAGTTTCCGTGTTGACAACTGGTATGACTGCGGCAAGATGGAAATTCTGCTGGAAACGAATGCGAAACTGCTGAAGGGCACCGAGTATGTTCCTGTGGATAAAGAGATGTTGCAAAATTCTATTCTGATTCAGCCGGTAACTATTGCAAAAGGAACAAAGCTGATGAACTCCATAATAGGTCCATTTGTGACCATTGGCGAAAATGCTTCCGTAGATGCCTCAATTGTCAGCAACTCTATCATTGGGGATTTTGCAAACCTCAATAATGTGCGGCTCACCAATTCCATTATCGGAAGCGATACGCGCGTAACCGGTTCCAAACAGTCGCTTAATATTGGCGATAATACCGAGATAGATTTCAGCGGAGAGAAGAAAAAAGCCTGATGCTTCGCGATGACTAACCGCATCACTGAATTATTCAAAATTCAATATCCCATTATCCAGGCGGGTATGATTTGGTGTTCAGGCTGGGAGCTTGCTTCAGCGGTAAGCAACGCGGGCGGACTCGGTATCATTGGCTCTGGCTCCATGTATCCCGACATTTTGCGTGACCACATTCGCAAGTGCAAGGCAGCGACCGACAAACCTTTTGGCGTGAATGTTCCGCTGATGTATCCCGCGATTGACCAGCACATGCAAATCATTATGGATGAAGGAGTGAAAATCGTTTTCACCTCAGCAGGAAATCCAAACGTATGGACGAAGACGCTGAAGCAAAAGGGAATCACCGTTGTGCATGTCGTGTCAAGCGTAAAGTTTGCGAAGAAGTGTGAAGAGGTTGGCGTAGATGCAATCGTAGCAGAGGGTTTTGAAGCAGGCGGTCACAACGGGCGCGAAGAAACAACTACGATGGTGCTAATTCCGATGGTACGTGATGCGGTTCAACTTCCATTGATAGCTGCGGGCGGAATTTCTTCGGGACGCGCGATGCTGGCTGCGTTTGCACTCGGAGCAGAAGGCGTACAAGTAGGTTCGCGCTTCGCTGCAAGCGAAGAATCATCCGGACATATCAATTTCAAAAACAAAATTGTGGAGGCGAAAGAAGGCGACACGTTGTTGACGATGAAACAACTTGTTCCTGTCCGATTGATTAAAAATAAATTCTTTCAGCAAGTGCAGGAGGCAGAATTGCGAGGAGCTTCGCGGGAAGAACTTGCTCAACTGCTTGGAAGAGCGAGGGCGAAAAAAGGAATGTATGAAGGAGATTTGGAGGAAGGCGAATTGGAAATCGGGCAAGTCGCTGCGATGATAAATGACGTGAAACCTGCTGCGCAAATTTTAAAGGAGATTTTGGAAGAGTTTTTAATGATGAAACATCAAGTAGCTAAACTCTGACGCTACATCCTTTCGAGCAAAAAAGAAAACCGCTGTTCTCAGACCGAGAACAGCGGTTTTTAAAATCAGTTTCAAGTAGGATTATTCCAACTCGCAACTACCGCCTGCAACCTGTGCAGCGGTGTCAGAAGCATCGCATGCATCTTCTGCATCGCCCTTCTTTGTGTCAGGAATCGTAGTCTTCGTTGTTATTCCTAAAACTGTGCAGGAACACACGTAATCTTTTTTGCAGGATGCCAAACTGAGCACTGCAAACAGAGCCACTACCGGAACAAGTTTTTTCATAGGTAACTATTTATGGGGTTAAAAAATAATACCGCAAATAGAAAAATTTTGGTAAATAAAAAATAATCTGACGTTAATTCTGCATGAAATCATTCCGCTGATTTTTTCCGTATCCGCAAATTCAACACCTCTACCGCAAGCGAGAAGAAGATAGCGAAATAGATATAGCCTTTGGGTACATGATAGGCAAAGGCTTCAATCATCAGCATAAAGCCGATCAGCACTAAAAACGTAAGCGCCAATACCTGCAAGGTGATATGCTTGTTTACAAAATTGCTGATGGCGCTGGAAAACAGCATCATAGTGAGAATGGAAATAACCACTGCGGCAATCATAATCGGAATTTGATTTGACAAGCCCACTGCTGTTAAAATTGAATCGAATGAAAACACCATATCAATCAATACAATCTGCACTAAGATGGAGCCGAAAGTAGTAGCTTTAACCGTCTTGTTGTGTGCTTCGTGTCCCGCTACTTTGCCGTGCAATTCAGAAATGCTTTTTGCAATCAGAAACAATCCTCCGAAGAATAAAATAATATCTCTGCCGCTTATTTCTGCCGTTTCCTGGGCATGTTGTATTCCCACACTGCTCAGGAATGCTGTAAAAGGAAGTTCAAAAATCGGAGCAGTAAACTTTACGATATAAGAGATGCCCATCAGCAACAATATCCTGAAAACTAATGCTAAGGATAACCCGATAAATCGTGCGCGCGGTTGTTGCGCTTGTGGTAATTTGTTGGTAATGATGGAAATGAAGATGATATTGTCAACGCCCAATACAATTTCCAGAAATGTGAGCGTGACAAGGCTGATGAGCGCTTCGGGGGTAAAGAGTGCTGATAAATCCATTGATGAAATAAATGTGAGTGCGAAAATAAACCGATTCTATACAAAAATAAGTGCGCGGTCTTTCAGCAGTTCTCTCCACTCTGGCGGGATGCCGAGAAACTCATCGCGGAAGCGGTCAAGTTCTTCTTTGGTTTGTGCGGAGAGCAATCCCTGCATCTCTTCCATTGCGACATCACTGAACATCAGAGGCGTATGCGACAACAACATATTGCTTCCTTCACATGCGCAGCAAATCTGGTATTCAGCACAATCATTCAGCGCCTTGCCTTTCACTGCGCACTTAGAGAGCCATTCGTTTACATCTGTTTTGCCTTCCATCAACAGAGTCATGCGTGAGGAAAGGTCAACATTGTTTGCAAAATAATCTCCGAGCCGCTCCATGGATTCTTTTGAAAGATTGGCTGCAATTTTTCCATGACATTCTGTGCAAATGGCATACTCAATCAGCGTTTCCGTAATGTCATTCTTTTTATCATAGCGCATCGCTTTTTCAATCATGTAATGCGTACCTGGCTCTAAAACATTCTTGCCGCACATCACGCAGTTTTTAAACGGCTCGCCTGTTGCGTCAGCATAAAACACAGGCGGAATTTCAATTTGATTCTTGAACGGCAGGAAAATTCTTTTGCGTTCGTTTGACATGCGTTTCGGTTTTAGAAGGCATCAGACTGAACAACCCACTTAGCAAGTTCTTTTAGCGTAACCTTTTTCCCGTACATCAAAATGCCGGTGCGATAAATTTTTGCAGCTATCCATGTTGTGAAAACGAATCCAAGAACTACTGAAATCATCGAAGCAACGATTTGCCACGTATCCGGTCCGAAGGGAATCCGCGCAGGCATCACAATCGGTGCGGTGAACGGGATGATGGAAGCCCAGATTGCCAAAGCGCTGTCAGGCTCCTGGATTGCCGACATCATGATGAAGATGGAAAGCACAATCGGAAGGGAAATGATTACGGAAAGCGATTGCGAATCGCCTTCATCATTCGTGGCAGAACCAAGCGCGGCATACAGCGCTCCGTAAATCAGATAGCCGCCAAGAAAATAAAACAGGAAAAAGAAAAACAACTTCATCAATGGAATATTCTCCCAGCTTGTGAGCGCCATTGCAACTTCATATTGGTCAGGCGTGGGCGCCATCTCAGGGTTCATGGTGAATTGCTGCATGTCTGCAAGCTGACCTGCGAACACAATTCCCAAAATCATATACACAAAGCCGATAAGAATAGCCCAGAGGATAAACTGCGTCAGCCCCACTGCGCCTATGCCGATGATTTTTCCCATCATCAGTTGAAACGGACGCACCGATGATGCCATCACTTCGATGATGCGGCTTGTCTTTTCTTCCATCACGCCTTTCATTACCATGGCGCCATAGATAAACAGCACCATGTAAATCACAAAGCCCATCATGTAGCCGAGCGCAGTGGCAATGAGCGTGTCGCCTGTTTTTTCGCCTTCCGCGCCATACACGATGTTCTCCAGACTCACTTTGGTGTTCTCCAGATTTTTCAGAACGCTCTTGTCAATCTGCGCCTCCTCGATTTTTTTCTCGCGCAATACTTTGGCGATTTGTTTTTCGATGTAATCTTTTGCCTTGATGCCAAGTTGCTTATCGGAGCGATATTGAATGCCGCGCGGATTATTTAAATCAGTGACAGGCGGAATAAGCAGAATGCCGTCATACTTGAGCGAAGCATAATTTTTTTCGAGCCACAAGAAATTAGAATCGCTGAAGAAAAAGTAAAGCGAATTGTCGTCAGCGAATTTATTTTTGAAATAGCCGCTGTCATCGAGCACCACGATGCGCTTTTTGCTTTCGCCATAGCTTGAAAGGAAAACCACCCCGATAAAAAACAGCGCAAACCCCGCAGGCGCAAGCAGCGTGGTGACGATGAAGGAAGTTTTCTTCACGCGCGTCAGATATTCCCGCTGGATGATGAGCCAGATTTTACCCATTTGATTTTTGCACTTCCTTTATAAAAATCTCGTTGATTGCAGGCAAAATTTCTTTGAACCCATGCACCTCAATATGATGCTCGATGCAATATTTCAGCGCATCATTTGGCGATTGCCCGCTCTCCATTTTAATAATTAGCTCATGGTCTTTCTGCTGCACGATGTTGAGCCTGCCATTCAATTCAGGCAATGCGCCTTTGTAGCTGATGCTGAACAAATTTTCCTTAAACCGCTCGCGGATGTCGCGCACGCTTCCGCTCAGAATATTGCGTCCGTTGTTGATGAGGGCAATGTCTTCACAGATTTCTTCCACCTGCTCCATGCGGTGCGTGGAGAAAATAATAGCCGTGCCTTTGCGCTTCAACTCCTGGATTTCATCTTTCAGCAAATTTGTGTTTATCGGGTCTAATCCCGAAAACGGCTCATCAAGAATCAGCAGCTTCGGGTCGTTAATCACCGTTGCGATAAACTGCACCTTTTGCTGCATCCCTTTTGAAAGTTCTTCCACGCGCTTCTCATACCAATCGGTGATGTTGAATTTTTCCAGCCAGAAATTCACCTTCTCTTTCGCCACCTTCTTCGACAGGTTTTTCAGCCGCGCCAGATAAATCAGATGTTCGCCCACCTTCATCTTTTTATACAGCCCGCGCTCTTCGGGCATGTAGCCGATGAGTTCATTGTGCGCGCGCCCCAACGGCTGACCGTTTAGCGTGATGCTGCCCGAATCAGCCACCATAATATTCGTGATGATGCGGATGAGTGTGGTTTTGCCCGCGCCATTCGGTCCCAGCATTCCGAAAATGGAATTTTCCCTTACCTCAAGCGAAATATTATCGTTGGCTTTTTTATCGCCAAACGATTTATTGATGTTTTGCAGGGAAAGGATTGCCATAAGGGGGAGGCAAAGTTAAGTTGTAAGTCGTAAGTTGTAAGTAATAAGTTGTTGAAGATAAATCAGCTATTCACTTACAACTTATTACTGTTATTTGGCGCGTACTGATTTCCTTTACATAACGGCATCTTTCGTAGCGTATGACTTAGGTGGGGTGGTGATTATCTACCTCCTTCAAAAGCAAAATCAATGACTCTGAAAGTTGAATACGGATTAATTCTTATCCAACCGTATAAGGTATCATTTGGCTCCAAAAGTCTTACTCCTGCAAAATGGGTTTGATTCCCCCAATATCCTGTTGGTTCTATATAATAGTTTGAACCTCGGAAGATATATTGAGCCCGAAATGAACTCCAATTTAGATTATCATTAATAGTATCATTGGAATTTAATGGTTGAATAAAATTCTCTGAAAGTCCGCTAAAGTCTATTCTGTTGGATGCGATTTGCAAATCAGGATTTAGAAGATTAATCCATTTGTAGTCCATCAAAGTTGGAAAACACTCCCAGCCTGAATCTTGTGGACAGCAACTAATCTGTAGGGAAAGAACAGCTTTAGTCCATATAACTGCCAAATCATGAATGCTATCCCTGTTTAAATCTATTAATAGTGAATCCCGATAACCAAAACAGGTATCAATTATCTTCTGAAAAGTATAATCGGGCTGAAAATAATATTCCGCAGAGTCAACTGCACCCGCTTTCATTTGAAATTTTTCTTTTTGATGCGGGTTTTCTTCAAGAGTTTTTTCGCAGGCAAAAACAAATCCAATAAAAAATAGTCCCAGCAGAAATCTTGGAGAATAACGAATTCGCTTTACTGAGGTGGCAGACATAAATCAATAGTGGGAACAATTTAGACAGAAAAGGATGTGGAATGAAAACAAAAAGGTCATTTGTATGTCAAATCATCCCTCTCCTCCGCCAAAAAAATCTCTGAATTTTTCAAAGAAGCCCTTCTCGCCTGCTTCGGGGTTGGGATGAAAGTTGGGCGACTTGCGCAGCTTTTCCATCAGTTCTTCTTCTTCTTTGGTGAGGTGGCGGGGTGTCCAGATGTTCACATCAACAAGCTGGTCGCCCACCTGGTAGCGGCTTTCAACAGAGGGAATGCCCTTGCCTTTCAGGCGCAGGATTTTGCCGCCCTGCGTGCCGGGGGGTATTTTGATTTTTGCTTTGCCATCGAGCGTGGGCACTTCAACGGTGGTGCCTAAAGCCGCATCGGCAAAGTTGAGATGGAGGTCATACACGATGTCGCTATTGTTGACGCGCCTCAGATGCGGGTCGGGCGTTTCTTCAATCAGGATAATTAAATCACCCGGTTGTCCGCCCCGGCTGCCCACGTTTCCCTTGCCGCGCATGGAAAGCTGCATACCGTCATTCACGCCAGCGGGAAGTTCAATATGAATGGTTTCTTCTCCGTGGGTTTTGCCTTCACCATGGCAGTTGGTGCATTTGGCAGTAATAGTTTGCCCCTCGCCATGACAGGTGGGGCAGGTAGAACTGGTTTGCATCTGTCCGAGAATGGTGTTGGTGACTTTACGCACCACCCCGGAGCCATGACAGGTGTGGCAGGCATTGCGCGAGGAGCCTTCTTTCGCGCCCGTTCCGCGGCACACTTCGCAGGTTATTTCTTTTTTTACCTTCACCGCCTTTTTTATTCCGGTGGCGATTTCTTGCAAGGTGAGTTTTACTTTGATGCGCAAATTGGAGCCGTGCGCGCCTGCATGTGCGCGTCTGCCGCCCTGCGAGCCGCCAAAAAACTGCTCAAAGGGACTGCCACCACCTCCTCCGCCAAACACATCTCCGAAGTGCGAGAAGATGTCGTCCATAGACATGCCTTCGCCCGAAAAGCCGCCACCTCCGTTACCGCCTTTCACACCGTTGTGCCCGAAGCGGTCGTATTTTGCGCGCTTGTCTTTGTCGCTTAATATTTCGTAAGCCTCAGCAGCCTGCTTGAATTTTTCTTCTGCGTCTTTATTGCCGGGGTTGCGATCAGGATGGTATTTGAGCGCCTCCTTGCGGTAAGACTTTTTAATTTCTTCCGCAGAAGCGTCTTTGCCGACACCTAATGTTTCGTAGTAATCTTGTTTTGCCATGATTTATCTTCAGCGTCATTGCGAGGGAAAGCCCATTTGCTTCAGCCCTTGCTATTTTCCGAAGCAATCCCAAAATCATTCTATCATCGTGGGATTGCTTCGCTCGTTCCTGGCTCGCAATGACGGGTTAAACTTATTTTCCCACTACCACTTTTGCGTGTCTGATAATTTTTCCGTTGATCAGGTAGCCGCGCTCGATTTCGTCCATCACTTTGCCTTTGTCATTTTCCATCTGTGCGGGTATTTCGGTGATGGCATCATGCCGTTCGGGGTCAAACGGCTGCCCGATTGATTCCATCGGCTCCAACCCTTTTTGTTCCAGATTTTTTTTCAGCTTATTGAAAATAAGTTCGGAGCCTTCGCGGATAGATTCGATGTTGTCGGATGTTTTCATGGTGCGCAACGCCCGCTCGAAATCATCCAGCACGGTGAGCATCGGCACGATTACCTCTTTTCCGGCTTCTTTATTCTTCTCAATCCACTCTTTAGCCGAGCGTTTTTTGAAATTGTCAAAGTCGGCAAGCAGGCGCAAGTACTTGTCTTTCAGGTCGGTGTTCTTTTCTTTCTGTTGCACGATTTCTTCTTTCAGCCGGATAAAGGCAGCGCGTCTTTTCAGGCGAAATTCTTTGCCCGGAGTTGATTCTGTGGACTCTTTTGGCTCCTCGCTCACAACATCTGAGCCGCCTGACATATTTTTAGCATCCTCCGCCATGTTCAATGAAAATTAGGTTTACCTGTGTAGTCAATAAAAATGCCACGCAAAGATAGACGACAAATTGACAGCGGCTACGGCTCGTTAGGAAGGCACTATGAGCTTATCCCTTCCTGATGGCTTTAAGGTCTGAATTCTTTCTTCTTGTGAATATACGGCACAAAAAATCCAATAGCCGCACCAGTAGCATACCCCACGATGATGTCGGTGGGATAATGTTTTCCTGCACAATAGCGAAGAATGCCCACAATGGCAGGCAGCAAGGCGCACGATGTCCAAACAAGTGGCTTCAATTTTGAATTAGGGTTGAGGTCTGAATAGACTTTCGCCATGAAAAAAGAAGAGCTTGCCACCAGCGAAGTGTGCCCTGAGAAAAACGACATCCGCGTATCTTTTTTCAACTTCTTTTCCATGCTCACATTTTCATTGTATGCGTAAGGACGGTAACGGTGCGTTAACTCTTTTACAAGACTTGTGATGCCCGCTGAAAGCGCCATTGTTTCTGCATAAAGCAAAGTGACATACCGCTCCTGCCGCACGTTTTTATTTATGAATAACAATCCCGGCATCACAAAAGAAGAATACATAAATACATCGCTCGCGGTGGCGCACTTGGGCGACCAGCGATACGTTGCGCTACGGTCAAATTTCCAAATGTCATCTCTGTTGAGTAATTGGATTTGCTGCGGAGTAGGCGCTTCGCTTTTTCTGCCCATGAAATAAGAAGCCGTGAGGGTACCCAACCCAACCGCGCCAATGGGAATATCGGTTTTATACTTTAGCTCGTATTTAGTTTGCGCCCATCCGCTTTGCGGAACGAGCAATGAAAAAAAGAGAAGAAACTGAAGCGTGAAGTAGGGGGAAATAATCCTAAACGACAAGGTGATGCTTATTCGATAGTAGCGCTGATTCCACGGTCGGTCAATCCCGTTTTGAGCGGAGAAAGTTTTTCATAAAAATCTTCCTTCACAATCGCCTTCCCTTTGAAATGAATAATCAGGGAAAGCTGCTCGGCTTGTTCTTCGGTATGCCCGCAAATTTCCGAGAGTGAAAGAATCACCCAATCAAACGTATTCACGTCATCATTATACACCACGAGACGCTGAACATCTATCAGTTCTTCTACCGTGTCGGTGAAGGTATTCGGGAGCGCTTTTGAAAATGTATCAGCCATATTTCAATGGGGTTGGTGCGAATTTATGAAATCTCCAACATCCTTTTATTACAATGTCCTTCTACTTCTTCTCCGGGGATTTCTGCTGGTATGAAAAACTGAATATACCCTGATTTCCTTCCCGACAATTTCAAAAACAACCACAAAAGGAAACACGCGTATTTCCGCTTCTCTAAAATCATCTTTAACCACATTGAACATTTCAGGATTACGCTGAATCAGCGATAGCGTTTCGTCCAACTGCATCTTAAATCTTTCACCAAGTCCCGGCTGTTTATCCTCGTAGAAATAATAAGAGGCCTCTACCTCGTCAGCAGCTTCCTGCGTCAGGATGAGAGAATACGTTTTCACTTTCTTTTTGGCTTAAGCCTCGATTTAACTTCATCCCACGTGTATCCTTTGCTTTGCCCGTTTTCATAGCGGGTTTTGCGCTCCCTTACAATTTGTAACTGCTCTTCAGAGAGTTGATAGCCCGAATGAGATTTGTTGTATTCTTTCAGCAGCGCAAGAACGGCTTTCAGGATGTGTTCATCCGCATCAGCAATCTCTTCCTGTACTTTTTTTTTGAGGTCTGTATTCATCTTTGTACTTTGAGGTCAATTAAAGTTATACCGAAACAACTCAGGTTTTCGAAAAAATAAACCGTAGAATGTTCGGTATTAACGGTAAGTAGTACGTCTCTTTCCTTCGGAAATTCGACTACTTTCCGTATATCTGCTTTTTTCGGATGCTTCATTTCACCAGCTCCAAAAATTCCTCTTCTGTCAGAATTTTTATTGAAGCGATTTTCTTCGCCTTCTCCAATTTGCTGCCTGCGGATGCGCCTGCCACGAGGTAATTCAATTTTGAGCTTACAGAGCCGACATTCTTCCCGCCATTGGCTTCCACCATTTCTTCGGCTTCATTGCGTGAAAATTTTTCCAGCGTTCCAGTAAAAAGAAACGTCTGCCCTTGCAGTTTATCTGATTTCACGGATGAAGTTTTATCCGCAGTCATATTCACACCAAACTTTTCCAACTCTTGCAAGAGATGAATGTTGTCTTGGTTTTGAAAGAATTCAAGAATGCCCCCTGCCACTTTCGGACCGATGTCTTCCATTTCCTGTAATTGCTCAAGCGTTTTTTCTTTCAGGTCAAGAATGTGGTTGATATTTTTCGCGAGCGTTTTTGCGGTAGTCTCTCCCACGTACCGAATACCCAAACCGAAAATCACACGATGAATGGGTTGGGTTTTAGATGCCTCAATTGCGCTTTGCAACTTGACAGCAGACTTTTCACCAAAACCTTCAAGCGTTTTTATTTTTTCAAAATCCAAGCGATAGATGTCGGGAATTGTTTTCAGCAAGCCCTCCTCAAAGAATTTACTTACGATAGATTCGCCCAGCCCGCGAATATCCATCGCATCACCCGATACGAAATGAATGATGCGTCCTGCTACCTGCACCGGGCAGTTCACATTCACGCAGCGAATTATCGCTTCACCTTCTGTTTTCACTAACGTAGAATTACACGAAGGACATTCTTTCGGAAAGTGAACAATCTTTTCATTTCCGTTTCGCGCTTCGGGAATGGATTTTACGATATAGGGAATCACATCGCCTGCGCGTTCAATCAACACCGTATCACCAATGCGCACATCTTTTTCCCGCAAAATTTCTTCATTAAAAAGCGAGATGTTTGAAATGGTAACGCCCGCGAGATATACCGGCTCCACCTGCGCAATTGGAGTAATCGCGCCCGTTCTGCCCACGCTGAAAATCACAGCATTCAGTTGTGTAGTTGCCTGCCGCGCTTTGAATTTATACGCCATCGCCCAGCGCGGGTGATGCGAAGTAGCTCCGGTCAATTCTTGCAAGCGATATTTATTCACCTTCACCACCATGCCGTCAATCTCATAGGGAAACGAGTCGCGTTTTTCCTGCCAATGTTCGCAGAATTGAGCAACCTCATTAATTGTCTTGCACACCTTTTTTATTTCGTAAGGCGATTTGAATCCCAACGTGTACAAGATTTCCAATGATTGCTCGTGTGAAGTAACCGAATCCCGCAATACATTTTTCCCATTTGCATCCACCGCATATGCAAGGTGATACATGAATCCTTCTAAACCTCTGCCCGCCACTTCTTTTGAATCCTGCATGCGCAACGCACCCGATGCGCTATTGCGCGGATTGGCAAACATCGACAAACCTTCTTCGATTCTTTTCTCGTTGATTCTTTTGAATTTTTCTTTTTGAATAATCACCTCCCCGCGCAGTTCCGCTTTTTTGATTCCGTATTTTGAAAAGGGCGCGGAGAGCGGCAGGGAGCGTAGCACTTTCACGTTGTTGGTGATTTCTTCGCCCATCGCTCCATCTCCCCGTGTTGCTCCACGAATGAGTTTGTCGTTTTCATAAATCAGCGCAATGCTTGCTCCGTCAAACTTTGGCTCCACGCAATACTCCACGGTTTCTACCTCTGCTAAATCTTTTACCCTGCGGTCAAATTCAATCAAGTCGGCTTCATCATAAGAATTGTCAAGCGAGAGCATCGGCACGAGATGTGCCACAGAGGGAAATTCTTTGGTGAGTCCATACGCAACACGTTGCGTAGGTGAATCAAACATGAGAAGTTCAGGAAATTGCTCTTCGGTTTTTTTCAGCAGCTTGAATAGCTTGTCATATTCAAAATCGCTGACTGCGGGGTCATTCTGCACGTAATACTTCCAGTCGTGGAAACTGATTACATTTCGCAATTCATGGACTAAATCTCCAGCTTCATTTTTATGAGATGGAGGAGCGTCAACTTTCAAAAGTTTCTGAGAAAGATGAATTAAATCCTGTTGTTGCTGCTTTGAGTACATGCCTATTCTAAAAGTTTGTCAATCGCTGCCGCCAGTTTTCTGTCGCGTTCCGTTATGCTATTTCCGGCATCGTGGGTGCTAAGATAAATCTCTACGGTGTTCCACGCATTCGTCCAGTAGGGATGATGATTGTGTTTTTCCGCAAGCAAGGCTACGCGCGTCATGAACGCGAATGCTTTGCTGAAGTCTTTGAATTCAAACTTGCGGTAGAGTTGGTTGTTTTGTTCAGTCCACATAATATTTGTTTAATGTCATGGCGGACTCGTTCCACCATCCGCAAATAATTTAATCAGGGGATGCCGCAACAAGTGCGGTATGACAAGCCCTAAATAACGAACTTCCTCCCTATCTTTAAAAAAAATTTTACGCCAGCATGGAAACAGGAGTGCAGCAGTATTACGCGGAAACGCAAAAACTGCTTGATGAAATCAAATCTTCGGAAATAAAAAATGTGCAGGAACTCGAACAATTCAGGATAACCTACCTCGGTAGCAAAGGAAAGTTGAAAGATGTTTTCGCTCTGATGAAAGAAGTGCCCGCTGAGGAAAAGAAAAATTTCGGACAAACCTTAAATACGCTCAAGCAGGAAGCTGAATCAAAATACGAATCGCTGAAGGAACAGTTTGAATCTGCATCTTCAAAAGCAACTACGAATATTGACCTCACGATGCCGGGCGAGCCGGTTGAATTAGGCTCGCGTCATCCTGTTACCATTGTGCGCAAAAAAATCATTGATATTTTCAGCAGCATCGGCTACACGATTGCCGAAGGTCCTGAAATTGAAAAGGACTGGTACAACTTCACCGCATTGAATTTTCCGCCCGACCATCCCGCGCGTGATATGCAGGATACTTATTTTGTCACTGAAGACCAGCAGTGGCTGCTGCGCACACATACTTCCAACGTGCAGGTGCGCGTGATGGAAAATCAAAAGCCGCCTATCCGCGTGATTTGTCCCGGGCGCGTGTATCGCAACGAAACTATCTCTGCCCGCTCTCATTGTTTCTTTCATCAAGTTGAAGGATTGTACGTTGACAAGAATGTTTCCTTTGCGGACTTGAAGCAAACATTGCTCTATTTCGCACAGGAATTTTTTGGGAAAGAAACAAAAATCAGACTGCGTCCATCTTACTTTCCATTCACGGAGCCATCTGCTGAACTTGATGTTACCTGTTTCATTTGTAGTGGAACGGGTTGTCCCGTGTGTAAAGGAAGCGGCTGGGTTGAGATTCTCGGCTGCGGCATGGTTGACCCGCAAGTGTTGGAGAATTGTAAGATTGACAGCAGCGTCTATACGGGTTTTGCTTTCGGTATGGGAATCGAACGCATCGCCATGCTGAAATATCAAATCAAAGATATTCGGCTGCTGTCAGAAAATGATGTGCGGTTTTTGCAGCAATTTGAAAGTGGGTGGTAATTTGATTCGATAATTCGGTGATTTGTTGATTCGATGATGAAAAGTCTCTCATGATCGAGGGATTGTGTGAGTGCGAAGGGCATAACAGAATTGAAGCGATTTCAGGGGGATGATTCATAGAACTTACAGCTTAAAACTTACAACTTGACTCTCAGCGACATAAAAACCATTGCCATCATTGGCTCCGGCTCTATGGGTTCGGGCATTGCGCAGGTTGCAGCGCAAACTGGCTATGCTACAATGCTCTATGATATCAGCGAACCGCAATTAGAAAAATCAAAGAACAGTATCCTAAAAAACATGGATGCTGCAATTGAAAAGAAAAAACTGAGTACAGAACAAAAAGAGGTAATTCTGAAACGATTGAAATTCACGAACAACTTCAATGAGGTAAAAGCAGATGTCATCATTGAAGCGGTCGTTGAAAAATTGGAAGTGAAACAAGATTTATTCAAACGACTCGCTGCAAACAACGCTGCGGATTGTATTCTTGCAACAAACACTTCTTCAATTCCGATTACAAGAATTGCCGCTTCCATTCCAAACCCCGAAAGAGTTGTCGGTATGCACTTTTTCATGCCTGCGCATATCATGAAGTTGGTGGAAGTGATTTCAGGCGCGGTTACGCATGATTCCGTTGCAAAAACAATTTCTGCGCTTGCTGAAAAAATGGGCAAATCGCCCGTGCTGGCGAAAGATTCTCCGGGTTTTATTGTGAACCGCGTTGCGCGCCATTACTATGTTGAATCATTGAAGGCACTGGAAGAAGGCGTAGCTCCATTTGAAGATATTGATGCGCTGATGGAAGCATCCGGTTTTAAAATGGGTCCGTTCCGCCTGATGGATTTCGTGGGGAATGATATTAATTTCTCCGTTACTTTATCTTTGTTTGAATCTTTTCATCACGATGCAAAATTTCGCCCAAGCAGAATTCAGCAACAAAAAGTGGAGGCGGGGCAATTGGGAAGAAAAACGGGAAAGGGGTTTTATGATTACGAAAGGCTTTGTTGCATGAAAAGTACAAAAGAAAAAAGATTGGTTGACAGGAAGCGTTAAAAATAAGAAGGACGGTAGGAAGTTTGATTTATGCAAAAAACAAACAAACACCGTCCTAAGTCAGCGAACCG
>Ga0163147_10000633_pt1 | contig 54851 bp, 38 predicted proteins | sample OliLakLV19MP6G1_FD_148597 | JGI IMG/M metagenome (GOLD analysis project Ga0163147, IMG submission 148597) | Freshwater microbial mat bacterial communities from Lake Vanda, McMurdo Dry Valleys, Antarctica- Oligotrophic Lake LV.19.MP6.G1 | ecosystem: Environmental > Aquatic > Freshwater > Lake >... | reverse complement strand
CTCATTACTCATTACTCATTACTCATTACTCATTACTCATTACTCATTACTCATTTAGTGGACCGTGAAGCCGAGAAAAAGTGTAAAAGTTCCATTCGGAGATACACTCACCCCTCACCACTCACCATCCCCCCTCACCATCCCCCCTCATTCCTTATTCTTTTGAAACAACTCCTTTACCTTATCAAACTCCTTTGTATAATAAATACCCACTCCTGTTTTTACATCATTTTTTAAAATGATGGCATCGTATTCGGAGATGCGGAATGCTTTTACGCGAATGCGTCCATCGTCGGTAATTAAATATTCTACTTCGAAATCTCCGGCAAGACTGGATGCAGAACTTGTACCTCCCGATGCGAAATCGTAATAGGTAGTTCCTACTTTAACAATAATGTTTTCATTGATCTCACGTTTAACGGCCACATCAAATTGTTTCCCCTGTTCATCGGTGAAATTGTAGCTACCTGTTTGAATATTATCATATCCGATATCAATTTCTGTATTTTTTAAGAAATCGCTTAATACATTTTGAAAATAGGTAGTGATCTGACTGGAAACAAAATCATTAAGCGTACTTGTTGCAGTTACTCCAACAGGATTATAGGTAGTAAGATCCTGCGGTAAAAAACTTGTTGTAATTAATAAACCGAACACCTGTTTGTTTAATTCATTTTTATCGGATTCAATTTCCTGTATTCTGCGCTGAAAATCAGAATTGTTCGACGCCGCAGATTCCGGAATATCCAGGTCGAAATTTAAAGTAGGTGCATCCAACGTTCCGGTAACAAGTATCAAAACATTTACATCGGTTGTTTCCTGAGAACTGGTTGCCGTTAAAGTGCTGATGGCTACTTTTTTTGCGGTATATTGTGCACTCAGATCTAATTCTGCCTTTAAAGGATCTCCCTTAAATTTAATGGTACTTCCGGGAATAACAGTAAATGGTCTGTTAAATAATCCCTGGAAGGAGAAATCATATAAACCCTCGGTAATGCGGTAATCTCCAAAAATTTCTACCATACCTAAAGAGTTAGCCTTAATATTTAATACACTGTATCCTCGACCTAATAAAAATTCTGTCCCTTCGCTGTTGAGTAAAATTTTTATTTGTGCATCAGGAGTTACATTTAATTTAAGATCAATAGTTACTACGGCGAGATTTAATTCATTAAGTGTATTAATAATATTCGTATCAGACCTGTCAACAAATCGAATAAAATCATGTTTTTTTACATTTCCTGAACCGTAGGTTGGTAAATTGACCAAAGTTTTAGCATGTGGAGTGGCAACAACTGCAATATTTAACTCATCTAATTTTCCAGTAATATTTGCATCCACCTTCCCAATTACATACCCATTAAAATCAGGATTTTCTTTTGGTGTGGATTCCATTAATAAAATATGATCAGAAGCTAAATGTAATGACCTGAAATTCCAGTTATTAAAATTACTGTATGTTATTTCCCCGGAAAGTGTGCCTTTATTATCCAATTTATCTTGGATAGCAGCTTCCGGAACAAGAATCTTATTTTTGTCAATTTCTATTTTCAATTCCGGGAAAAAGTAATTCACTCCTAAATAATCAATATTTGCTTCTCCGTCTTTGATGGTGAGGTTACCTCTCATTTCCGGTCTGGTAACAGGGCCTTCAATATTGAGTTTACCTGTAATATCACCATTCATTTCTGACAAAATGCCGCGTAAAAAAGGTTCTACTATAAATAATTTTGTTCTCCGCAAATTAGCTTCTAATACAATACTATCTGTTTCACTAAAAATATAATATCCATCCGTAGTAAATCCATTCTCACCCGATAAGGTGGAATTAAATTTTAATTTATAACTCGGCTGAATGAGTGAAGTATTGACCTTCAAATCACCGAGTAAAACACCGTTTAATGTTAATGCTTTTATTTCTGCTCCACCTATAAAACTTGGTTTTGTTAACACGTTTCCAATTGTATAGGAAGCATCCAAATTACCTGACACCTGTTCACCGGGTAAAATATATGCTTCAGTTAACTCGCCTATCGGAATATTATTTACCTTTAATTTTAAAACGGTGTTGAATTTATCATCGGCACTACTGGTAAGGCTTATCAGCTTATCACCACTACTTAATGTGAAATTATCGGCAATAATATTTTTATTTACATATTGTAGTGAGTTATTTGGTTGGATATCCCATTTTTCATTCTGAAAATAAATTTCTGAAGGAAGAATATTAAACGCCATGAGCGAATCTTCAAATTTAATTGCACCATTTAAGTTTATCCTGTCTTCATCGGTATCTTTTCCAACTTTTAGGTTGTAATTCAATTCATTTCTTGCAAAGGTGCCATCCACACGAATAATTGGGAGCTCCGTGTCTTTATTTATTTGAGTAGAGTTTAACCTTGCAAAAAATCCAAGTGCATTATCAATAGTTCTGGCCTCAAATAATAAAGTATCGAAATGCATTGTTTTATATTCCAATTCATCGACCCTGATACGGGTATTAAATTCATTTATACCGGTATTAAAATTTCCGGAAACTGTCAAGTTTCTAACAATCTGGATATCCGGATAAAATATTGCCATAAGCCTGTCAGCATTTTTTACAGAAATTGTATATTCCGCTGTTTGCACTGAAATTACAGAGTCAGATTTTCCTGTGGTATAATGTCCAACCATGTTTTTAATTGCAGAAGGAAGTGCTGTTATAGCAAAATCACCGGTAATATTAAAATTAATAAGTGTCGACTTTACATCTATTATCTTTTTATTTTCAATATAATTTGAATTAATAACGAGTGTATCTAACCGATAAATATAATTTTCGCGTATCAATAAAAGATCTCCAAAATTAGCGGAACCGGTCATATCATCTATGGTATTGCCTTTTGTATTCATAGAGGCAGTGGCACTTAATACGATAGGTTGATCGTAAAAATTGAGTTGCATTAAATTAGCGCGACTAATTGTAGACTTAAAATTGTAAACAGGAAGGGTATCCGCAAAATCAACAACTCCGTTAAACGCCATTACAATATTTGGGTCGTCGATCGTAAAATTTCCTTTAAACGAATTATTTTTTAATTGCCCATCTACTATAATATTGCTGTAAGTATATTTATTAAATTCTATAGAATTTATTGATGCATCCACGTCAAATTCAGCCGTATTATCCGCTGCTACACTTCCATGCACAGTTGCATCCATGCTTACCTTACCTAACATTTCCGGTGATCCCGCAATAGCCCCAACATTTAAAGCTGTTGTATTTAAACTCCCACTAAAGGACGACAATTTTATTTTCGGATCGTAGGTAAAATTAATATCAGAATATACTCCTCCCTGATCGGTATTTAAGTTACCAAATGCAACAAGGTTGTATGCGAATCCGGTTACTCTTCCAGTATAATTTACATCACCAAGGGTAAGTAAATTTTCAGGAATTGTATTTGAACCTAAAAGTTCATCCAATGCCCGCATATCTACAAACAGGGGTTCTAATTTTAAGTCCAGAAAGGTTTCATCAATATTTGGCAAACCTTTAATATCTAGTGTTCCTTTTATGCCTCCAATATCCCTTACTACTGCATCAAAATTACGTGCTTTTATATTTCCCAATGAGCCGTATATTTTTGCAGTAAGTGCAAGTGTGATATCATATTCTTTTAATTGGGGAACAAAAAAGGCGATGTCGGTATTGGAGATCACTGAATTTTTGAACTCCGCATTCATGCGTACATCCGTTTCAAAACGATCGAAATCGTTAAGTGTATTATAATTGAATCCAATCTGATCTTTAATGGACGAATTAGGAGTTGCAACTAATAGATCGGAAAGAGTGACCTCATATGCAGAAAAAATAACATTAGCTTCAAGGGTATCCAATTGGAATCCCGATTTATCTTTTAGTGAAATGCGATTAATTGTAGTGAGGATAGTATCACCGGAATAAATAATATCCGACATATCAATATTTAGTTCTGTTATTTCCAGATCACTAAAATTAATTCCGTCGGGGTTGCTGGTTGAATTATCATCTTTATAACTGAAACCACAATTGTTGAGTAATAATTGTGTTGTTTCTATATCCCAGGATCCTAATCCAATATGAATGGTATCATAACTTTCCTCCTTATCGGAAGGAATAGTATCGTACAACGCGGTGAGTTTAAAAACTGTTTCATCAAACTCAATTTTTTCCAAAGCCAACACGTATTTATTAAGATCTATCTTATTAATAAATATTTCAGATTCACTGATATACATATCCATAGCAGAAGCGCCAACTTCATCGTGCATTTTAAATCTCGTTCTGTCAATGGTAATCTTATTCAAAGCAACCTGAAAAGTGGTACCACCTTCCTTATTTTCAGTTATTGTGGTATCTTTTGGTCCTGAAGAAAAGGCGTCGGCAATAAATGCAAAATTATAGGTGGAGTCGGGTAAAGTACTATAAAGGTTAATATAACTGTCACTTAAACTGATATTCTTCAGTTTTGCATTTTTTGAAATTGGATTTATACTTCCGATGTTGATTTCCAGTTTTCCTGCATACAAAAGTGTATCGCCTTGCTGATCTTCGATATAAAGCCCTTCGAGAATAAGATGATTGAAAATATTTATGCTTACTTTATCGAGTGTAACTTTTGTGTTCAACTTTTCACTCAGGATGGACGTTGCTTTATGTGCGACCCAGTTTTGTACAGCAGGTATTTTCAGGATAAAGTAAATGGCTAAAAAAAGTCCCAGCAAACTCAAAAAAAGTATAAGCAATATCCTTCTGAAGAGAGAATAAATATGCCAGTATGTAAATATCTTCTGCACCTTTAAATTACCGTATTAATTTTGCGGGGTTAAATTACAACATTGTTATGCCTGTAACCATCCTTGGAATTGAATCTAGTTGTGATGAAACCGGCGCCGCTGTATTGATTGATGGACAAATTGTATCCAATTGTATTGCCGATCAGACAATACATGAGCAATATGGTGGCGTGGTTCCTGAACTGGCTTCACGTGCACATCAGGCAAATATTGTTCCCGTTGTGAAGGCTGCGCTTAGCAAAGCTGGTATTATGTTGAAACAAATTGATGTTATTGCCTTCACCAGAGGGCCTGGTTTGCTTGGATCTTTGATGGTAGGAGCAGGATACGCCAAGGGCGTTGCACTCGCTTTGGATGTTCCATTGGTTGCCGTTCACCACATGCAAGCCCACATACTTGCCCATTTTATTGAGGATCCTAAACCTCTTTTTCCGTTTTTATGTTTAACGGTAAGTGGAGGTCACACACAGATTGTTTTAGTGAAAAGCCCATCTGATATGGAAATATTGGGGCAAACTATTGATGATGCTGCAGGCGAGGCCTTTGATAAATCTGCTAAAATGCTCGGCCTTAATTATCCGGGCGGACCATTAGTAGATAAATTTGCCCAGCTGGGTGATGGGTTAAAATTTAAATTTGCGGAGCCAAGGATACCGGAACTTGATTTTTCGTTCAGTGGTTTAAAAACCTCCATCTTATATTTTTTGCAGGCACAAAAAAAGTTAGATCCGCATTTTATTGACAACAATTTATATGATCTCTGTGCATCAATTCAGTACAGTATTGTGGAAATTTTACTCAAAAAAATGATCATCGCCTCAAAACAATGCGGAATAAAACAGATCGCAATTGCCGGAGGTGTGTCTGCAAACAGTGAATTGCGGAAACAATTCGTCAAAAAAGGGAAAGAACTTGGTTGGACCGTTCATATTCCCAAATTGGAATATTGCACAGATAATGCCGCGATGATAGCAGTAGCCGGATATTATAAATATTTGGAGCGGGATTTTGTTGATCAAACCATAATTCCAATGGCGAGAATTCCGGGTTTGTTTTAATGTATACTTAAAAAGATTAATGAGTTAAGAGATGGCGAGAATACAAATAAATTTTCCGGAAAAAAAATTTTTTTCCACCGAAATCAGCATTAGAATTACAGATCTGAATTATGGCGGACATTTGGGCAACGACACCATGTTGTCGCTACTGCATGAAGCACGTGTTCGATTTCTTAAACACTTCGATTACAGCGAGATGAATATTGAGGGAGTTGGGATAATTATGGCAGATGCTGCTGTGCAATTTAAAGCAGAAGCCTTTTATGGAGAAAGTTTAAAAATAGAGATCGCAGCGGATGAATTTACACGTGCGGCATTTGACCTTTTTTACCGCGTTTCAAGCAGCGAAAGGGTTGTAGCCATTGCGAAAACCGGAATTGTATTTTATGATTACGACAAGAAAAAAGTGGTTTCTATGCCCGAAAAATTTCACAAAAAACTGAATAAATAATTGAAATTGAACCCGCTGGTTGTTTTATTTGTTGACGTTTTTTATCGATGATGAGGTCGTATTCTGTGAACATCTTTCATTTTTTATAGATTTTCTGCTTCTTCCAAATTGATTTAAGTCACTTTGATCTATTTATTTTATCAATATTCGTCCTGTGATTCGGCATTAGTATCAATATAAAAAATATAAATTGTAGAATATGTTAGTCACACAATTGTATTTTGTGTAACAACTATAAAATAAAAAGAATAAATAATTGTTTAGCTTTGCATCTGTTTAAGTACTTCCTGCGTCTATCCACACAATAACCTGTTTTTTCACACACCACACTCCGGAATTCCGCACTTTTTTTTATTCACAATTAAATTTAAACAATTAGATGAAGAAAGTGTATCTGCTACAAACTGCTGTGTTTTTTCTATTCGCGGCATTCCTCACCACAAACGCATACACTCAAATCGAAGATTGTGGAGCCCATCCGGATGATGAAATGATGCATGATGAACATTGTGCTGTTTTCGCATTAGTTCCTGTTGATGGAGCAACGCATATTGCAGTAAATAATGGCTCGTGGTTTAATCCATCAACCTGGAATGTATTATCGGTACCGGGAACAAATGCTCAGGTAGTAATTGACTCGGCAATTACGGTTACCTATGATGCAGTAAGTGAAACGGAAATAAATTGGTTGAGGGTAATTGGCACTCTAAATTTTTCGTCTACTGTAAATACTAAATTGAAGGTTATCACTGCGGTGGTTGATCCTGTTGGGCATTTAAATATTGGAACAGCTGCCACACCGGTAATAAATGGTGTTACTGCAAAAATTATTTTTTCCGACCAGGGTGCGATAGATATTAGTGATGACCCATTTGAATTTGGAAAAGGATTAATAAGTCACGGCTTTACAACGGTGAATGGATTTTATAAAAAAACATTTTGCCCAATATCTAAAAATATTTCTGCCGGTGCATCAAATTTAAAACTCACAGAAATTCCAACCGGCTGGCAGGTAGGAGATCAAATAGTTTTACCTGGAACCTATGGAACCAACATCAATGATTTTGAAGATAATTCAAAATTTCATGATGAGGTGCTTACTATAACAAGTATTGCCTCTAAAACAATTTATTTCACTAATAATGCAACAGGTGGAACCACGGTTCAATATGAACATAAATTTCCCATCGGATATGGATTGCGGTTATATGTTGCTAATATCACAAGAAATGTAATATTTGAATCAGAGAATTATGCAACAATTCCTATTGCTCAACGCGGACATGTTATGTTGATGCATAATGTTGCACAAAATATTTCAAATGCAGCATTTAACGGACTTGGAAGAACGGATAAAAATATTTTAGTAACTAGTCCTGTTGTGGATGCATTCGGGAATCAATTGAGTGGAGGCGAAAATGTAAGGGGAAGATATAGTTTGCATTTGCACAAAGCAGGGACTAATAATATTGGTGCTATTCCTGCATTAATAAAAGGATGTGCAATTGTAGATGCCACTAGCTGGGGTATTGTAAATCATCAAAGCAATGCAAATATTGATGATAATGTTGTATTTGATTTCGGGGGCGCTGCGTTCGTAACGGAAGATGGAAACGAACTTGGCACCTTTAATAGAAATATTGCAATAAAAGGGAAAAAGGCTTCATTAATAACGGACTTTGAATCGCGGACATTAAATTTTGATTTCGGATTTGAGGGAAATGGATACTGGATACAAAGTTCTAATGTGTCGTACGAAGATAATATTGCTACCAGTTGCGCAGGTGATGCTTATAAAGTATTTAGTGATGATGCCAGTTTGCCCGCTGAACATAGAATTAAAATTCCAAAAACAAATATTTTAAATTCTGTTATTGCAGGAACTGATGATTCTATTTATACTGCTGTAATACCTATGCGAAAGTTTGAAGGTAATATTGCTTATAACTGTAATAGTGCTCTTTCATTCTGGACGCATTTATTAAACAACGATAATATTGGCGATTTTTCTACGTTGGAATATGATCCTTATACGCATAATCTATTTAGTATAATAGAAGATTTTAAGTTCTGGAATTTACTTGCTGCCGGTATTTCAATTAAATATTCAGGCCAGGTACATTTTAAAAATGGTTTGTTGCTAGGAGATATAAATAATCAATTTCAAACAAGCGATTGGATAACCGGAAATCCATTGGGAGGATTTGCATTTATATCGAGTACTGTTACGGGACAGATTATTTATGAAGGGCTAACAGTTAAAGGATGGAAACGTGCATTGGTTGCCGGTAGAACAGATGACCTTGAAAGCGGTGATGAAGAGGAATACAATTACAGAAACACCAAGGTGGTTGGAGGCGTTTATAATAACAACCTATATAATATTGCACCGGAAGAAGGAACAGATATTTATGGTGCTTCCGAATATTATAAATTCCCCAAATATTTTGAAATTTCGGGATTACCATCTTTTACTGCGATTACACCAAACGTATTTCCTATTGCAGATTATGCATATTTTTCCACCGGAAATAATACAATTAAATTCAATGGGATATTATCTTCAGATTCAGATCCATTTGTTATTACACCCGGTCAAGGAAATGGAATTGCTGCGTATGCCTGGACTTTTGGTGATGGTACTACAGGTTTTGGACTTGATCCAGTACATACTTATAATACACCCGGTACTTATAGTGTTGCATTAACTGTTTACGATAGTCAGGGGAAAACTACGTCCATCACAAAAAATGTGACTGTAACAGTGCTTGATTATGCAAACATTTTGATCAATTCCGGTTTTGAAACAGGTGGATTTCTCGATGTTTCCTTAACTAAAAGTACAAAAGAAAACGTTGGAGCAGGATGGTTGAAAAAGGGAAGCTGGGAAATTTTAAATGGAAAGGCAGCAATTTTTTTGAGTGATAAATGGAACAGACCTCTTATTCAGATCGTGAAAAATGATAAAGCCTTGAGAGGTTTGATAGAATTTTCATTTCAAGCGAAAAATATAGGTGGAGGTGCGGTTGGGAATCACCTTATTTGTGAAATTTTAGGAGTAAATGGTGAATTTATTGATCCGAATGTTTCAACAGAAAGCAATATTCAAAAATGGAACAATAATGATCTTGCCTTTTCTTCTACAGTTTTGTTGAATAGCGAATATGGAATGGTTAATTATAATTGGCAAACCTTTACACAAAATGTAAATTTCGGATCAGGGTATGATTATATTCTAATTAAAATTTATTCAGAAGGTTTAAAATCGGGTCCCGCCGATGAACAGGGAATAGATAATGTTTGTCTGCCTTGTAATTGCCAGATACCCCAACATTTATTTGAGGATGAATTAACCTCCACACATGCAATGCTCATTTGGGATAATATGGGCAGCATGAATTATGAAGTGCAATATAAAACCACTGCAGGTGCTTCATGGACAACAGTTGCTGTTGAAAATACCTATAAAGAATTAACAGCTTTACTTGCAAATACTTCATATACATGGAAAGCCAGAGCTTTATGCGAAGGAGTATGGACAGCCTATTCTGCAGAAAAAATATTTATTACGCCTTCTGCAGGAACAGCTTGCACTTCGCCGAATGTTTTATCAACTAACTTGATCACTTCAACAAAAGCTACCCTGAACTGGAATGCGGTGACAGGTGCCTTACAGTACCAGATATCGTATAAAAAATTGACGGATCTTACATGGACAGATGTGATCACAACAACGAATTCCAAACTTTTAACCGGTTTAACTGCAAATACTGTATATCAATGGAAAGTGAAAACCCAATGTGCTGCAGGATGGAAGGATTATACATCAATTATGTTATTTACTACCCTTTTATTAAAGGAGGAAAATGAAATTACATTAGTCGAAAATGTAAACATTTACCCGAATCCTGTAGTAGATATGGTCAATATATCATTTACAAATTCCCGCTCCGGTATACTTAATATCAGAATTATTGATCTAATGGGAAGGATAATAGAAGAAAAAATGGTTGTTGTGGAGGATGGTGACGTAAATGTGGAATTAAATGTTGAACAAATTCCCGCAGGTGTTTATTTATTAAGTATTAACGATGAATTTGTTACTGTGAGCACTGTGAAATTTATCAAACAATAGTGTTTAAATGTGAATAGAAGGAGCTCCGCAAGCAATTGCGGAGTTTTTTTGTGGTGTAAAGTATCCAAAGCAGGGAATTTTTTCCACGCTTTTTATTTAAGCACTGTCAATTTACCCCTGTTTTAAAGGCTTTTAGCGCCTGGCTTTTAATTTGCATTATCAGAATAAATTAAAGATATATCATGAAAATCTATTTTTTGAGTGCCCTTTGTTTCTTTACCATTAGTATTGTTTCGGCTCAATCAAATGCACTTGGAATAAGATTAGGAGGAGGTGATGGAGCACAAGCTGAAATTTCCTATCAGCAATATATTGGAGGCCCTAACAGGTTAGAATTTGACCTTGCTTTTTTTGATGATGGATATGCCGATGGGTTTAAGTTCACCCTCTTGTATCAGTGGGTTCAAGCAATTGAAAGTGGTTTTTATTGGTATGTAGGTGCAGGAGGAAGTATTGGCGACAGAGACTTAAATGGCAATTTTTCGAATGATGATGACTTTAACGACGGCGTATTTTTAAATGCCGATGGGCAATTGGGAATTGAATATAATTTTAGCGAAGTTCCGCTTCAACTTAGTTTGGATGCGCGCCCCGAATTCGGAATAATTAATGATGACTTTGATATGGGATACGGATTAGGTATCCGTTATACCTTTTAATAAAGATGTGTGGTTTAGGATTACACCCATCTGTCGCTCTGACAGGTGGGTCTTTTTTTAATCCAACTTGTGCAATAGAAAGGAGCGAAGCGAACTGACGATTGCATTAGTTGGATTTACCCCGAATAGAAAATGGTCTAAAATTTGACATTTTTGAAAAATATTCCAAAATATCCTCAAGCTTCAACCGGTAAATAAATTAATTTAGATTTTCTTATTCGGGCTCGCCCCGAATAGAAAATGGTCTAAAATTTCACATTTTTGAAAAATATTCCAAAATATCCTCAAGCTTCAACCGGTAAATAAATTAATTTAGATTTTCTTATTCGGGGTATCCAGACTAAAATTTTACATTTTTGAAAAATATTCCAAAATATGCTGAAGCCTCAACCGGTAAATAAATTATTTTAGATTTTCTTATTCGTGTTACTCAGTCTTAAATGTCACATTTTTAAAAAACATTTGACAATCTCCTTCGAGTTGCAAATTAATTAAATTTTGCCTCCTTTAAGTTATCTGAAATAATATCTTTACACCTATATTTTAACAAACGGTTTACTAATTATCTCACCATCCACTTCCATCTTTAAAACATACATTCCTGCAGGTAATAATGTTAAATTCAAAGCATGATCCTGCATTGTAATATTATTGATCGAAATACCCTGCATATTCAAAATAGTAATAACAGGTTGGAGACTCATTTCGCTGAATTCAAAATATAAAATATCATGAACGGGGTTTGGATAAATTTGAAATTCATAAAAGGAATTTTCATTAATAGCATTAACAATCCCTGAACAGTCGATAGCAGTCTCCAACCATACATTTCTTTCACTTACAAATGATTTAAGCCCGTAAATTGTTCCTCCTCCCGGTCCGCCTCCACCTGTGATATCACTTTCAATATTTGTATCAAAATTTGCATTAGTGTACATCTTGTTGTCGTCGGCATATACATGAGGTTGAATTAATGTATATAATAAATCAGTTTGCGATTGAATATAACTATCGGTAAAATAGGTTGAAAATAATCCGCAATAATATTCATCGTAAATTGTTTTAGTGGTTTCCACACTTACAATACGCTCTAATAATGGCCTGTTCAAGGCGAAATAATGCGGATCCAATTCTGTCATATTTGTAACTGCACCAGCGGCCGGATACGATCCAAATGCCTCATTGCAGTCCCAGTTGATCCATTCCCAAATTCCTGTAGAATCCTTATTGTATATATAATAATTTCGGGCCGAATTTAAATAACTGTCGAGATTGGCAAACAGGTTACTCAAGGCCAAACTTTTCATTAATTGTTCAACATTAAAATGAAGCTCCAGGTCTGAAACAAATACTTCATCGGTAGAATTATCTATAAAATCAAGCAGAGTGATGAGATCAGACCAATTATTTTCGTCTGTATTATTTTCTAAAGTGTATTTTCCATCATAATCAAGTTGTGCTGTCCCGTAATATTTCAAATCAGCTTCATCGCTCGGGGCACCCATACCAAATGCATCTCCTGCCTTAAATAAATTTTCCGATTTATCGTCAAAATGTGTTTTCAAAAATTCATCATCCACTTGTTCTACAACTGTATAAAATCCCCAAAAAATATCGTTCATATAAACATCGGCATAATTGATTCGTGGAGCATTAATATTATCCGCTTTACAAATATCATAAAATATTTTTTCCCGCATAAAAGTGGGATCCTTAAAACAATTATTGAAATTCAGTTTTTTTAATCCATCGTATTCAAATGTATCGATATATCTATTGAAATCAAGTTTAAACGATTTTTTATCTCCAGGATGACCATAACTTGAATTGCCTTTTAAACGAATGCCGATTTCAGAAAAAGTAGTATCCCCCGAATTATCAGTGATGGTTACTGTAGCTTTCATATAAGTCTCGGTTTCGTAATTTAATACTAATGAATCCCAAAAGCCCGGTTGCGAAAATTGAAGGTCAACGGTTAAAACCTGATTTTCTGTAAAAATTTGATCGCCCGGATTTTGAGCAAACGACAAGGTAGGTAATAGCAGTATTATTAGGGTTCTAAAAATCTTCATAAAATTTTTCTTCTTTGACTTATTACAGAACAATTGGTTTAAACAGGAGTTGATTTTTATTAATTTTCCATTAAGCTTTAGGTTTCCAAGTTGAAATTTAGGGCATTATCTTTGGTTAGCAGAAAGAAAAAATCATCACCTTATGTTAAAATCGCTACTCTACACATCATTGGTTTCCCTATGCATTTCAAGTACAGCGCAGGTTTCCATCATAATTCCAGGCACTGCAATTGTTGAAACTTTCACCGGATTTACGGGTTCAGGTTTCAAACCGGTTCCTCTGAGCGGGCAATTGGATGCGGATAATTGGCAAATAACGGGATTTTCTGATGGAAACCTTTCTTTTGGCGGCACAATTACGAGTGGCGCCTATGCAAGAGGAATTACAGGTGGAAATATTACACTTGCCGGAGTGTATGGTTATAGTGGTGGATTAGGAAATCAGGCAATGTACATTCAACCTGCAACTGCTGATTTTGTTCCCGGAACTATCACAACTAGATATTTGAATATAACCGGTACTACTATCACTTCAGTGGATTTTTCCTATGTTATTTATAATTATAATAATGAGAATAGATCAACTTCCATAAAACTGTCTTATTCTTCTGATAATATCAGTTTCACGAATTTACCCGCGGTTGATTTTGCATCTTTTGGCGCTGCCGATGCATTGTTATATACCTTCAACAGATCGATTACAATTACGGGACTTACATTTCCAAATGGAAGTACCATGTATTTTAAATGGACCTGCGACGATGTTGCTGGTTTTACCGGCAACAGAGATGAAATTGGTTTGGATAATATTACCTTCAATGCACATACAGACCCTGTACCAATTCCGGTAATTAATTTTAATTCTGAATTGCCGTTTTATGATGAAGGAGTTGGAAGTATTTCCGTAAATGTTCAAATTGCAACACCACACGATTGTAATGCTTTTATTCATATTAATGAAGATGTTACAAGCAGCACCAACGGTGTTGATTTTATTTTAGCTGAAGAAACTGTAGTCTCATTTACCGCCGGCGGTGGATTAATTCAAACAATTAATATCCCAATTATTAATGATATTGATCCTGAATATCAGGAAGCAATATATCTGGAAATTGATAGTGTATCTCCCGGTTGTTCCATTGCAGAACCATCTTTTAAATTAGTATTTATTGATGATAATGATGATCCGGTTATAGCTGATTGCAGTAATTTAATTATTTCACAATATGGTGAAGGTTCAGGTATGGCAAATAATAAAGTTTTGGAAATATATAATCCAATGCCTGTATCTGTTGATCTTTCAAATTATTAGGTGCAAATTTATTTAAACGGAAATTTAGGACCGAGTTATTATTTTAATTGTAATGAAATTTTAGCTCCCGGCGATGCATATGTTATTACACCTGAGGATGCAAATCCTTTTTTATTATCACAAGCAGATACTACCGGCGGAGGAGCTTCCTTTGATGGTAATGATGCTGTTGTTTTATATCAGGGTCCTGATATGATTGATAAGATTGGTGTGATAGGTGTTGATCCCGGTGCTGGTGGGTGGATAGTTGGAGCCGGTTCTACCGCAAATAATTCTCTCGCACGAAAAAGTAATATCAAAAAAGGTCAATTGGATTGGGCTTTCGGAGCAACAGAATGGGATATTCTTGGAGCAAATAATTTTTCCGGATTAAATACACATACTTTTGATGGTTGTGGTTGTGCAGTTCCGACGGCGATTTTTGTAAATATGATCACTAGTTCTTCTGCAAAAATTAATTGGACTGCTGTTGCAGGTGCTACTAAATATCAAATTCAGTACAGGCCTGTGGGAGGAGGTGCATGGCTGAAAAAAAATGCAACTACCATCTCAAAAAATTTAACCGGATTATTGCCAAATACGGTATATCAATATAAGGTTAAAACAATTTGCGATGGATCAAGTTCTGCATTTTCTCCGATCGCAAATTTTACAACACTTCCATTGAGGTCAAATGCTATTTATGATTTACCGGAATCAGTGGAAATTTATCCTAACCCAAATACCGGTTTATTTCAAATATTTATTGCTCATAAAATGGCGGGTGATGTTGTGATTGAAGCCTATAATATTCTCGGTATGAAGATATACGATCAGACATTTTATGCAGCGGCCGGTGATAATACTGTAGAAATTGTTTTGCCGGAATTTTCAAATGGAGAATATTTTATTCGTATAAAAACTTCTGAATTAACAACGACAAAAAAGGTGGTTGTTAATTAAAACAACCACCTTTTTTGTATCGGATACGATTTCCTGAAGGTTATTATAAACTATCGGGCGGTATCCTTTCAATATTAATACTATCAAGACCATTTAGGATAGAATCGATAGTCTCATCCATTGTTTTGGTCATGTCTTGTTGCACCAACATAAGGGATAATTGAAAACGCAATGCAATGCCTGTTACGGCAGATTGTTGTTCAGCCGATAATTCCTGATTGCCAATTGCATCCATTATAATACTTATATCATCTCCTAAAACATTTATTGCTGACTTATTCTTTTCAAGGCCACCATCAACAAGCTGTTCATATTCAATTACCTTTGATTCATAACTATCAATAAGTTTATCAGCCTCACTTTTACATGCAGAAAACAGGAATAAAATTAGAAGGAAGGAAGTTACTTTCATATTTTTTTTCTCAAAGGTAAATTTTTTTTTTAAGTTCAAAAATTGACACTTCTATAATAACTTTTTCAGGAAGGGAAGAAGTTGCTAAAATTGTAATGGCCCTTAAATAAAAATTTCACATAAAAATTTAGATTTATTTATGTTAAAATATTACCCTCAGTTATGATCTTGATGCCACATAGGTCTGGTAAGAAACTGTAATTGGAGAGCTTATTACAAATAATTTTCCACCTGTTTCAGAGGAGAAATTCAGAGTATTTAAATCATCTACAACAATAAAATCATCAGGATTTAATTTGCTATTTTCTAGATTCAGATCTCCCTCCATTAAATACATTGAATGCATAGAATCAGTATCAATGTCTAATTGATGCTCACCGGATTTAAATGTTATTTCCTGTATACTTATTCCCGGTGTCTGCATTTCCATTGGAGCTCCTTCTCCTTTAAATATTTTAATGGTAAATCCATTTTTAATAATTACCGGAAACATATCTGCAGAATAATCATTATAGGTTGCCGGTTGATAAAAGGACTTCGAAATATCAGGATCCAACCAGATTTGAAAAATATGAGAATCTTCCATGATCTTTTCAGCATGACTTATCCCACTTCCGGCTCGAATAATCTGCACATCACCTGCCTTTAATGGGATCCATTGTTTATTTTTTGTATCGTAGTGCTCTATATTTCCCTTTAATACAAACGACATGATCTCAAACCCCTGATGTGGGTGTAATCCAATTGTGCTTATTACTTTGGCACTGGCATGTGCCCAATAAAATATATTGGAGTAGGGTTGTAATTTGTTTTTATCGGGCGACATCTGTATTGGTTTATTCTCTACGATCTCACCACCATTAAAACTGCCCTTTATTTGTTGATCCACCGGATATATACGAATAGCCATATTTTTTTATTTGATACAATAATTAAAAGAAAATAGTTCGATGTTAATACTCTTATTTATGCAGGGTTGGTTTTTTATTTGATAAACCATTGTTTCTGTAAATAGACCAATTTTAATTATTTTATTTGTGAAAATTCGTGTTATTCGTGGCGTGGTTTTTTCAATCCAATTGCATTTGCAGCAATAAAAGCTGTAGTCCACGCTGCCTGAAAATTAAATCCTCCGGTAACCGCATCAATATTTAATACCTCGCCTGCAAAATAAAGGTTGGGACAAATTTTACTACGCATTGTTTTAAAATCTACTTCCTGTAATTTAACTCCTCCACAGGTTACAAATTCGTCTTTAAAATTACTTTTACCGGTAACCTGAAATATACTTTCCGTAAGAAGTTTTGCAATTAATTGCATTTTTTCTTTTGAAATATCACTCCAGGTTAAGGAGGCTGGAATTTCTGCAAAATCGCAAATGCTTTTGTAAAATCGGCCCGGCAAATTGAATTTATTGGTAAGTGCAATTGTTTTTTTGGGGGATGTTTTTCTGTTTGCGGATAAAACCTCCAGGCATGTCTGATAATTAAATTCCGGAATAAAATTAATTTGCAATTGAAAATTATATTGTAAAGCATGAAGTTCTTTCGCCGCCCATGCAGAAAGTTTTAAAATAGCAGGACCGCTAAATCCCCAGTGCGTGATCAATAATGGCCCTGATGTATTTAATTTTGTATGGAGGATGGAACAACTGACATTTGGAATACTTACGCCCATAAGATCCTGTATTCGTGCATCCTTAATGTTAAAAGTGAATAATGATGGAACCGGTGGAATAATGGTGTGTCCAAGTTGTTTTAGCATGTTCCATACCTGTTGGCTGCTGCCTGTGGTAATAAGCAGCAGATTAACATGATATTCTTTTTTGTCGGAAGAAATTAATTTCCAATCTCCTTTTTCCAATTGCAAAATTTCCTGTATACCAGTTTGTTGATGTACATGAATTTTGTGTTTAGCAGCCTCTGCCATAAAACAATCTATAATTGTTTGCGAAGAATTTGTGGATGGAAACATTCTTCCGTCTTCTTCGGCTACAATTTTAATATTTCTTTTTGCGAACCAGTTTATGGTATGTTCAGGATTGAAAATATAAAAAGGACCTAATAATTCTTTTTTGCCTCTGGGATAATTCTGGGCTAATAATTCAGGTTCGAAACATGCGTTGGTAACATTGCACCTTCCTCCACCCGAAATTTTAACCTTGCTTAAAAAATTATTTCCTTTTTCAAAAATATGCACTTGCAATTCAGGATCCGACTCTGCAGCATTAATTGCTCCAAAGAATCCGGCAGCTCCTCCTCCAATTACCGCAAGTGTTTTTTGCATCTTGCAAATAAAAGCAAATTACGCTACATTCGTAGTATGAAAAAGACTAAAACCTGCCCGAAATGTAAGAGCACAGAAATTTTTACAAATGAAGGCATGCTTAAAAGAGGAGATCGCAGTAGTATTGCTGTTTCCGCATGGTCAAGTTTTACGATTGCAGTTTAAGTATGTGCTAAATGTGGTTTTTTTGAGGAGTATGCTGATGAAGTTTCTTTTAACAGGGAAAAATTAAGTGCTGCATTGAAAAAAGAATGGAAGCGAATCTGATTTGCAGATGGCTGAGATATAGACAAAACCAATCAACAAATTTGTTGTTAATCATAATTTCACACCAAATTTTTGAACACCAAAAATATCTTCTAACTCACGATTACTCTATCTGCTAATTTGCGAATTGGACAATTTGCTAATCGGCTACCTACACATTCTTCACTTCCGCAATTAACTTTTCCAAAGTCGCTTTGGCATCACCGAAAAGCATGCGTGTTTTTGCTTCGTAAAATAATTCGTTTTCGATACCTGCATAACCTTTAGCCATGCTTCGTTTCATTACTATGACATTTTTTGCTGTAGTTGCTTTTATAATTGGCATTCCATAAATAGGAGAGGAGGGGTCAGTTTCGGCAGCAGGATTTACAACATCGTTTGCGCCTATCACAATTACCACATCTGTATTTGGCAATTGTGGATTGATATCATCCATTTCCTTTAATTTATCATAAGGCACATCTGCTTCTGCTAATAATACATTCATATGTCCGGGCATACGACCCGCAACCGGATGAATAGCAAAATTAACTTCAACACCTTTAGCCTCGAGTGCTTTTTCAAACTCATGACAAGTATGTTGTGCCTGTGCAACTGCTAGTCCGTAACCCGGTACTATGGTAACTTTATTAGCATAACAACACAAAATTGCAGCATCGGAAACGCTGATCTCGCGTATGGATAATCCTTCTGTACTTTTACTTCCCGGACCACTTGCACTAAATGCTCCGATAATTACATTCCACAAACTTCTGTTCATGGCCTTGCACATTAGTATCGTTAAAATAGTTCCGGCACTTCCCACCAAAATACCTCCGGTAAGCATTACCTGATTGTCGTATAAAAATCCACCGAATGCTGCAGCAACTCCGGTAAATGAATTTAATAATGATATTACAACCGGCATATCCGCCCCACCAATTGGCAACACAAATAAAATACCATATACCAATGATGCGCCGAATATTATCCAGATGATATTATCATTTAGTCCCATTGTAACCGATGCATAAATAATGATAGCTAAAATTGCAAAGATGAAAGTGTTATTAAATATTTGCATGAATTTACTTCCGTAATCTTTTATTTTACCTTCCAATTTTCCGTAGGCTATCATACTACCGGCAAAAGAAACAGAACCGATCATCAGGCCAAGAAAAATAATTAAACGTTCACCCCATATTTCCGGATGATGTGTGCTCATTTCAACAATTCCAATTAATGCAGCACAAGCACCACCCATACCATTAAATAAAGAAACCATTTGTGGCATTTGTGTCATCTTCACTTTCATTGCCGCTAAATATCCTACCACAGTTCCTAAAACAATTGCGCCTGCAATAAATCCAAGATTGCCAATACCTTCGCCTGTCTCAGCATCTTTATGAAACAAAATAGTTCCGAGAATTGCAATGGTCATACCAATTCCGGCAAAAATATTTCCCTTTTTAGCGGTATCCGGTTTTGATAACATTTTTAATCCTACAATAAAGGATATGCTTCCGAGTAGATAACAAATTTTTAGTATTTCGTAATTGGCCATAGGATGAGAAATGAGTTATGAGTTATGAGTAATGAGTTATGAGTTATGAGTAATGAGTAATGAGAAATGAGTTATGAGTATTGTAATTATTAAATTTTGGTTGTCAATATTTGGGTTCAATTTGCTAATTTGCTAATTAATTTATTTCTTCTTTTTAAACATCTGCAACATTCTATTGGTTACTACAAATCCACCCACAACATTTAATGTGCCGAGTACAACTGCTAAAAATCCAAGAACAATTGCCAGATAATTATCCGATTCGGCGTGTCCCATCACAATTATGGAACCAATTATTACAACGCCATGAATTGCATTTGCACCACTCATTAATGGAGTATGTAAAATTGCAGGAACATTACTAATTAATTCAACGCCTAAAAATGCGGCAAGCAGTAGAATATAAATAATATCCCAAGTGTCGAGCGCGGTTAAAAATGCTCCAATGGTATCAACTGTATTTAATAAAATCATTTCTTTCATATTATAAAATATTTAAAGTATTCACATTACATTTATCAATTTCGCTAAATAGTAAATTTTGCGAAACGCAGAATTTTGAGCCGAATAAACAAATAAAATAAAAAATTATTTTTTTCATTTTAAATTTTTTCAGGATACCGGTTGAGTCATTACAGATTTAACGCGCTCATTTTTTATTTCGCCGTTATGTGCAATACAGGTGCCGGTAACGAGATCGTCGTCAAAGTTTAAATTAATATTTCCTTCCTTGTCGATAATGAGTTTAATATAGTTAAGAATATTTTTTCCAAACATTTTACTCGCATCATAAGGCATTGTTGCCTGTAGATTACTGTCGCCAATTATAGTAACTCCATTTACATTTATCGTTTTGCCATTTTCCGTTAATTCGCAATTTCCTCCGGTTGATGCCGCAAGATCTACAATAACAGAACCCGGTTTCATTTGCATTACCGTTTCTTTCTGCAATAAAATTGGCGCTTTGCGTCCGGGAATTTGTGCAGTGCATATTACTACATCCGCTTTTGCTGCATGTTCCTGTACTTTTTGTTGCTGACGTTTTTTAAAGGCTTCACTTTGTTCAACCGCATATCCACCCGCACCTTTATCCTCTGTGGCACCTTCTACTTCTATAAATTTTGCTCCTAAGGAAAGTACTTCTTCTTTTGCAGCAGTTCTAACATCACTCGCTTCAACAACAGCACCTAGCCTTTTTGCGGTTGCAATGGCTTGCAATCCTGCAACTCCTGCTCCCAAAACCACAATTTTGGCCGGAGTAATGGTTCCTGCTGCAGTCATAAACATTGGAAAGAACTTCGGCAGCGTGGTTGCGGCCATCAGAACTGCCTTATAACCGGCTACAGTTGCCATGCTTGACAATATATCCATTGCCTGGGCTCTTGTAGTTCTTGGAATTACGTCGAGGCTGAAGGCTGATACGCCGGCATTAAGGCAATTGGTAACAAAATTTTTATTCACTAAAGGGTTGAAACCTCCAATTAGCACCTTTCCCCTCACACCCATTAACTCACTGCTTTCGAGCGGATGGATCATGATCAGAATGTCGCTTTCTGATAAAACGGATTGCCTGGAGGCCATCACAGCACCTTTTGCGATATAATCGGCATCCGGATAGCTGGCATTGGCGCCAGCATTGGTTTCTACTAATATTTTTTGTGCCTTTAAGGCCAGTAAGGAGGAGATATGCTCAGGCGTAATTGCTACGCGTTTATCGGCTGAACCTTCTCCCAAAATTCCTATTATCATGAATTTTGGTTTTGGAAGGCGCAAATATCCGAAATTATTCCCGTTCAAACTATCCGATTCTCCTAAAAACCGCCATAAAGTGAATTCAGTTGTCTTTGAAACTAAATCATCCTAGAAAAAATCAGCTTTTAACACTAGCATAATTACATTACTGCAATTGAACTTTGAAATAGCTACCGGTCAGTTGCCTTGCGGTAAGGTAGAAGAAAATGGAAAATTATTAAAGGATATGACTGTTGTGATTCGGGTATCGAATCTTGATGAAGATATTACTAAAAATCAAATTAAAACATTATATAAATTTCTATTTGAACCAGCTCTCCAGAAAATTAATTTAACCCGTTTCATTCTTTAAGCCCATCGAACCAAATTCTTGCAAAAATAAAACAAGGTTCAGCACAATCTGTATGTGATGCCGAAGCTGAGGGCTGATATAGTGTGCTTGAAGTGCAGCCGTTGTTTATAAAAATTTCCTGGGCATTAATTGCACTCTGATAATTTACCAGTTCATCAGCCGTACAATAATACATCATTAAAGGAATTTCCGGTTTCCAGCCTGTTAGGTCGTTGTCGCGAAGTGCAATTCGAAAAGGATTATTTTCATTATTTAAAAAATCTTCCAATACTTCCGGTTTAATAATATTTTTTGGAACAGCAGGCATAATTGCATCCACTTCCCAACTCTCATGTTCCCCATCAAATAATGGAGGTAAGGTTTGATCATATGGTGGAATTAAATAATCGGAAGGACTATCATACATTTTATATACCTCGTTATACGCAAACATTAAATAAGGTAAATAAAAAGGAGCTCCGTAAGGATCGTCGCTCAATACATAATCAGTTTGTGCGCCACTCATATCGTAAGGGCCGCTCATTGGTGCGCTCGCAGTTATGGTAAATTCATCGCCATGATATAATTGTATTTCGCGTGTAGTTGCCATAGCCGCATGACCACCTTGTGAATATCCGAAAATAAAAAGCTGATCATTAAACAAAACATTTTTTTCTGCAGATAATGTTTTTGCTGCACGCAAAAGATCTACACTTGCTGTGGCTTCCGTTTTAGCATGACAATACAAATGTCGTCCGGGTGAATCACCCATTCCTAAATAATCAGGAAGGCTCATGATATATCCGGAACAGGCATAAATAATTCCCAAAATAAGTTCATCACTTTCGTAGGATGGAACGTCGAATCTTTTTAATACAGTTCCGTGTGCATAAATGCAATTTGGAAATGCAGTGGAACCTGTAACCGGTAAAACTACAGCACCTGATGCCTGTGTCTCATTTCCAAATGCATCTATAGTTTTATAAATTACACGATAAATTTCTATGGGATAATCATTCGGATAAGTGAGAAGATCAGGGTCGTAAGCTGCTAAAACCGAATCGGTTTGTTCTATGCTGTATGCGTGTAAAAGTTGGGAAGAAATTATTTCCCCTCTGAAATCATCTGTCTCAGTAATTGCAGCATCATATTTACAGGATGAAATTAGAATTGACAAAATAATTATCGATAAAATGGAAACAGATCTACGGGTTAAAACGCGCATGGGTCAGATATTTAGGTCGAATAAAGATATACATTTTTTTGGATGCCCGGGTTTAGGGGGAAATTTTGAGTTATTTGGCAGTTTTTCCACACCTGTGGCGACAGGTTGACGTTTTGTGAAGGTCTAAACAGCCAATCTGTCGCACTTTTAGGTGTTTCTAAATGAAGTATATTTATTGCACACTATAAACGAAGATAACTCAATACAAGATTATGAATTTACAAAATCTTACCATAAAAAGCCAGGAACTGATACAACAAGCGCAGCAATTGGCTATACAATCAGATCACCAACAGATTACTAACGATCACATTTTAAAATCTATGATAGGTAGTGACGATGAAGTGATCGGGTATTTATTAAAAAAATTAAATGTCAATGTCAATTATCTTGAACAAAAGATAGATGAACAATTGGCGAAATTACCTAGGGTAGAAAGTAAAGGTGGCGAATATTTATCGCGGGATGCAAATGTTACCATTGCAAAATCGCAAAATTATCTTAAAGAATTCAATGATGAATTTGTTTCTGTTGAACATTTATTATTAGGGATACTTTCGAGTAATGATGATGTAAGTAGATTATTAAAATCGCAAGGTGTTACAGAAAAGGATCTTAAATCTGCAATAAAAGAATTGCGAAAAGGAAGCACCATGAATTCGCAATCTGGCGAAAATCAACTCAACGCATTAAATAAATATGCCGTTAATTTAAATGAACGCGCAAAATCGGGAAAATTAGATCCTGTAATTGGTCGCGATGAAGAAATACGAAGAGTGCTGCATATTCTTTCCCGCAGAACAAAAAATAATCCAATATTGGTTGGTGATCCCGGTGTGGGAAAAACTGCCATTGCAGAAGGTATTGCACACAGAATTGTAAATGGGGATGTACCGGAAAATCTCAAATCAAAAATTATATATTCACTCGACATGGGTTCTTTAATTGCGGGTGCAAAATATAAAGGTGAATTTGAAGAAAGATTAAAAGCGGTTGTAAAAGAAGTTATTCAGAGCGAAGGGCAATTTATTTTATTTATTGATGAGATTCATACTCTTGTTGGTGCAGGTGCAAGCGAAGGTGCAATGGATGCTGCTAATATTTTAAAACCCGCTTTGGCAAGAGGGGAATTAAGAGCAGTAGGGGCTACAACTCTTAGTGAGTATCAAAAATATTTTGAAAAAGACAAGGCACTCGAACGTCGTTTCCAAAAAGTGATGGTAGATGAACCGAGTATTGAAGATAGTATTTCCATTTTGCGGGGATTAAAGGAGCGATACGAAAATTATCATAAAGTGCAAATTAAAGATGCCGCCATTATTGCTGCGGTGGAATTGAGTTCACGGTATATTTCCGACAGAAAATTGCCGGACAAAGCCATTGATTTAATTGATGAGTCTGCAGCAAAATTGCGTTTGGAAATGAATTCGGTTCCGGAAGAACTGGATGAAGTAGAAAGAAAAATCCGCCAACTCGAAATTGAACGCGAAGCAATTAAACGCGAAAAAGATGAAAAAAAATTAGGAGAACTCAACAAAGATATTTCGGAACTTTCAGAAACACGTAATGCAATTAAAGCAAAATGGCAGCAGGAAAAAGAATTAGTAGATAAATTGCAACAGAAGAAATCGGATATTGAACAATTCAAATTACAGGCAGAACAATTTGAACGCGAGGGGAATTATGGTAAAGTGGCAGAGTTGCGTTATGGAAAAATTAAAGAAGCAGAAATTGAACTGCTAAATTTTGAAACAGAATTAAAACAATTGGATGCAACAAAAAGATTAATGAAAGAGGAAGTGGATGCTGAAGATATTGCAGAAATTGTTGCGAAGTGGACGGGTATTCCTGTAACAAAAATGTTGGAAAGCGACCGCATGAAATTGTTGAAGCTAGAAGATGAATTACACAAACGTGTAGTTGGTCAGGATGAAGCAATAGTAGCAGTTTCCGATGCAATAAGAAGAAGTAGAGCAGGTTTGCATGACCCACATAAACCGATAGGGTCCTTTATTTTTTTAGGTACAACCGGTGTTGGAAAAACTGAATTGGCAAAAGCAATTTCTTCGTATTTATTTAACGATGAACATGCCATGACACGCATCGACATGAGCGAATATCAGGAACGCCATAGCGTAAGCAGATTAATTGGCGCTCCTCCGGGATATGTTGGTTATGATGAAGGCGGACAGTTAACAGAAGCAGTTCGCAGAAAACCATATTCTGTTATTTTATTGGATGAAATTGAAAAAGCGCATCCGGATGTATTTAATATTTTATTACAGGTTTTGGATGATGGAAGATTAACGGATAATAAAGGCAGAACTGTTGATTTTAAAAACAGTATCATCATTATGACAAGTAATATTGGTTCACATATAATTCAAGAACGATTTGAGGGTGTTACCGAAAATAATTTACTTGCAGTTACCGAAACAACAAAAATTGAAGTGATGGAACTTCTGCGCAAAACAATTCGCCCCGAATTTTTAAACCGCATTGATGAGGTTATCATGTTCAAACCTTTATTGCGACATGAAATAAAAGGTATTGTAGAAATTCAATTAAATGGATTAACAGCAATGCTCGCAGAACGTGATATTAAAATAACTTTTTCGGATGCGGTAGTTAACTGGCTAGCAGAGGAAGGTTTCGACCCTCAATTTGGAGCCAGACCACTCAAACGCGTTATCCAAAAAGAGATCGTGAATGAGTTATCAAAAAAGATTTTGTCGGGTGAGGTGAAAAGTGAAGATACCATAGGTGTGGATGAGAAGGGTGGGGATGTTGTGTTTGGGAATGAATAATTTTTTGCCTGAACCTCCGGAAATGATAATTCTATTGAGAGAAGTGAAATCTTTAGGTGTGACGCGTGAAGGATTGTAGCGGAAACCCCACAGCCGACCAAAGGAGGCGAGGAGTTGGAGCGAAAAGCCTGACCCGCAGGGACACGCCCAAATAATTTAAAAGTTTTTCACAAAATACTTTTCAACCAACCTTTTTCTATAACTAAATATTCTTCCTTACCTTTACACCACAAAAACCACCAAAAATGGATCATACTGAAAAACCTAAGTATAAAGTTAAAGTGAACATGAAATGGCTCTTATTAGGCCTCGTGTTTAGTGCTGCAACAGTTTTGATGATCATTTTCATGAGCCAGTTCTTCTGGATTATGTTGCCTTTTGCCTTTACTTTTCTGGCGCTTTCTATAGACGCTTTATAACTGCGAAAACTTTTTTAACAAGGGTGAAAGCGGATCGTTTTCACCCTTTTTTATTTAAATAAACTAAAACGGATGAAATTATTATTCTCCTTTCTGATTTTGTTCTCCTTTACCCAAACCTTTGCCCAACCGGCTCCGGAATGGTTTAACTACCCCGGCACACCCACTGCAGGGCGTTTCGACGATATTTTTTTTATAAACGACTCCACCGGATGGGCGGTGAGCAGCGATGGAGAGATTTTTAAAACCATAAATACCGGGGAAAACTGGATTCTTAAACATACCAGTCCGGATTATTTCAGATCTGTGGAATTTTTTGATGAAAATGTTGGATTTGCCGGGTCTCTTTATGGAAGATTGTATAAAACAGAGGATGGAGGAGAAAATTGGGAGGATATATCAGCCCTGATTCCTGTTTCTTTTGATGGTATTTGCGGAATGAGTGCCGCCGACGATACTACAATTTATATATGTGGTGTATGGAGTAATCCGGCTTATATTTTTAAAAGCAGCGACAGAGGAGAAACCTGGGAATTTATTAATATGAGTTCTTATGCATATTCTCTCGTTGATATTAAATTTACCGATGCAGAACATGGTTTTGTATCTGGTCAAAGCACTAATCTTGATGAGGGCGGTATTATTTTATACACCGAAAATGGCGGAACAGATTGGGAGGTGAAAAAATTAACAGGTCACCCGAATGATTATGTTTGGAAAATACAGTTACTCGATTCCCTGAATGCTTTTGGTGCTGTTGCCGATGTTGCGGGGGGATTTGAAACGAGGTTTTTAAAATCTGTTGACGCCGGCATGAACTGGGAAGTAAAAACCGTGAGTGCAACCTACCATTATGTGGAAATGTGCGGATTTATTAATGCAGATACCGGATGGACCGGTTCGTATGATGTGATGGAAACCTTTGATGGAGGGGAAACCTGGCATATCAATAATTTCGGTTATAACATGAACCGATTTTTTCGGTTAAATAATAACCTCGCATTTTCTTCCGGCGAATCTATTTATGTTTATACAGATACAAGTTATGTTGCCCCAATTGACACCACCGAAGAGGATACCACAGAAGTAATAATTCAAAATATTTTCGATCCTATACATGCATTATTTAATATCACCCCAAATCCATCAAAAAATTTTATTACCGTTAAATATACCATCGACCGAAATACTACAATTGATTTAAATATTTTTGATATGCAAGGACATTTAATACATCGTTTGTATCATGGAAAAATAAATGCCGACACCTACACCCAAAACTGGGTACATCAATTACAAGCCGGTGAATATATTATTACATTACATAGTAATGAGGGATTGTTGTGGGAGAAGTTTGTTGTGGTGGAGTAGGGGGATGTTTTTTTACTTTTGAAGAATTAATTTTTTTCTATAAAAAGGATTTGATTGTTGGAAAGGTTGGTAAATTAGTGATTGAAACACGATTAAACCATCATTTATTGGATAATAAGCACAAAAGGATTCAAAGTCATTTAGACGATTTGAATATTTAAAATAAAGGGTAAATTTGGTATGGTTAACTGCTCTATTTCTGCTTTAAAGGTGGGATTGGGTAAGTTTGGGGGGGGGCTTCTCCGATAAGAAGTTAGCGAAAATTTTGACTTATATGACGATTTGTAAGAAAATATATAGGAAAGCTTTTTGGACTTCAATTATCATTTTAAGTGCGTACTACTTGTACCGAGCTATACTTTTTAGATTTTACAAAGAGGGAATCGGACAAACCTTTTGGGATAAACAATTCTTTTTTATTTTTCATTTACTAACTGCAATACTTCCTTTAATGTTGGGACCTATTCAATTCTGGAACTGGTTTCGTAACCGATATACAAATTGGCACAGGCTATTAGGTAAAATTTATATTGTAGGTAGTTTGTTAGGTGGTATTTCGGCTTTTGTACTTGGTGTTTTACAACCTTACGAAGGATCAATTGTTCCAGTTGTAATTCTATCTCTTTTATGGCTATTCATGACTATTGCAGCCTGGGTAACCATCAGAAATAAAAATATTAAAGCTCATCGTCTTTTTATGATTCGCAGCTATACGCTTGCCTTGTCCTTTGTTTGGCTTCGTATTTTGGGAGATTTAGTTTACAAACAGAACTTATTATTTTTTATAAAGAGCGAAGAATTAAAAGATACCACTTATGAATGGATGAGTTGGGTATTGCCCCTTTTACTAGTAGAGTTATTTATTTCATGGATACCGTTAATGAAACATAAAAACAACATCCGCTAACATATAAAGATTAAACGCAGCTTCGCATCTCACGAAGGTTCGATATAATTTTGTGTTGAAAGAAGTTTCAATAGCCCGCGAGTAAAAAAAATGGATGTATGGGGTTTGAATAGTTTTGATGTAGTATACTGTAAGCAATACTGCAGGAGATAATACTTATTTTTTATCTCAGTTGTTTTCCAAGAGATAAAAAAATATTTTTTATGTGTATTTATTTTGTTTTTTAAGGAGATAATTGCTGTTTTTTTATCGCAGGGGCAATAGTTTAACTGTTCGCGTTTGCAGCGATCAATTTTAATTTGGATTACTTTTAATCAACATTATTTTTTGCGAAATAAATCCCGGTGGTGCATTTGCTTCAAAAGAAAGTATGCGTATCATCCGTCCTGTTTTACAGCAAGGACAAGCACCAACATCGTAACCCAATTTATCTTTTGTTATTGTTTTCCATGTTCAGGGTCTTTTGCAAGTTGATTGTGTGTGTGGCTACAACCAGCTTGTGCTTTTGATCCACTGCAGTTTGCACATTATAACATACTTCCACAACTTGTTCTTGCACCAAAAAAGCTACCCGACAAGCTGCCGTATGCGTTAGTCACATCAATAGCCTCTGTCACCTATGTCAACAAGGTCGCTGCTTAATAATTCTGCTTCCTATAAAAACAATACAAATAATTTAAATGTACTTTGTAGTGCAGCACTATTTTCTTTTCTAAAATCAGCAATACCTTGATAATTGGGTGCCAGGCTGCTACACAACCATTGTAATTCAGTATTACGCAAACATTCTTGTTCCAATTTTCTGCTGCTGCGCAATCCGTTTAAATAGCCATATAAATAAATTTTGAGAAAAAGTTTTGATTCAAATTGCGGTCTTCCTTCCGTTTTAAAATCCGGAACAATAAATTTTAATTTCTCTAACTCCAAATGTTCTACAAAGGCATCCACAAAACGAACAGGATTCTCCACCTTTATTTTATCATCAAGACTCCCAAAGGTTATCTGTTGTCGGTTTTGAGGAGTCAAGTTTTGTGATGGAAGACAGTTTTCGTATCCGAAATCGCCAACTTATTTTAGCTGCCAAACATTATAAGATTTGCTCTCTAGACTTCACTTCGTTTTGATTCCTCAAAGATTTTACCAAATTTTGATTAAATTTGATAATAGAAATACTATTGTAAAACTAATAAATGAAATCTCCGAAATTTAATTTAATTCAATACTCTGCTATTTCAGCCTGTTTCTTGGCATTACATCAAAATGCCAAGGGGCAGGCTATTTTTACCGATATTGATCCTGATATTTCCATACAATATAACGGACAAACTGTCGGAATTGACATGGACAATAATGGAACATTTGATTTTGCTTTTTTGAAAACATCAGGCAGTTATGCTTATGCAACAACTTATTTTACCTTTCTGTTATTTGGCCATCGAATTTGGGCGGGGCCGGAAATTATCGAAAATGAAATTGCCGGTGAAATGGTGACACATGGAGCCGGATATGGAACAACTTATTTTCCATATGCATTAAATTTTGGAGAAGCAATTAATGAAGATTTAAGTTTTCAATATTGGGGTTTTCAAGTGATGGGTTCTGGGTTCTATGAAAGTGATGGAGATTGGAATAATAAATTGGGTAAATGGAGCCCCGACATAGATAGTGTCTTTCATGGCGTGCGGTTTTTTACAAATGATGAATGTTTACATTATGGTTGGATTCGATGTACTACCACTGACTCAACAAAACGCCTAATCATTCATGATGATGCATATGAAAATAAGTGTGATGTGGGCATTATTGCTGGAGACATCATCGGTGACACTACCGGTGTTAACATTTTGAATACAAATTTAATACTGGCTGACATTTTTAGTTTTGGTAAAACAATTAATATCAAAACAAAATATGTTAATATTTTTCTAAATATTTTTGATTTGAATGGAAACCAATTAGTCAACACAAAAATCACAAATAATTTGACAATGATAGATATGGATGTTTATTCAAAAGGCGTATATGTTGTGAAATTAAATAATGCAACGGGGCAAATGGGAAAAAGGGTTTTTATTGAATAGCAAATGTTAAAATTAATACTCGCCCGTAAACCACAGGTTATAACAAAAGCTTTGCAAAATGGCGACGTGAATCATTTGAATTAAACTTTGTTATATCAAATGTTTCCCGAGTAAAATCATATAATTTAAGTGAAATACCAACAGGTATTTATTTTGTAAAGTTTGAAAATGATAAATATATTTTAACAAAAAAGATAGTAATAGTAAAATAAACAATCATGCGGAGAATACTTTTTTATTTGTTGAAATATGTGAAATATAAAATTATTATTAAACTATCACCTGTTATATCCATTTTTTTAATTGTATTCTTCAACCAAACCACAGCATTACCACAAAATGCAGATAATGCTGTGGTTTTTGTAATTGCACCTGGTATTTCAACAACGTTAGACTCAAAGCCCTCAGATTTCGATAATAATTATTTTTATACTCTTTCACCACATTTGGGCGTAACAATAGAGTTACTATATCAGCAGGTATTAAACAAACTAATAAGTTTAAATTCCGGCTTTGGCTTAAGTTTTAATAATTATGAGTTCTATCATTATAATTTTAATTCCGCATATAATGATGAAATGGAAAGCAAAGAAATTGCAAGTATGGCGTATAAAATTCCTTTATTTGTATAATACAAATTGCAAATTCCTCGCTTGAAATGGGATTTGTTTTCAACTTTCGGTTCAGAAATTATCGTTATCCATGCTTATGGAGAATCAATTCATTTTGGTGGTGGGTCATACGGAGGGGGTGGTAACATAGATTCAACTATTTACGCAGAATATGAATCATATTCTCCAAATGCAAATTTGCGTTTAGGAGTTGAAGTGAATAATTTATTTGATACCCGAAATTTAAACCTTAATGCTACCTTGGCCTATCAACTACTTCCCTATGGTCAAATTAGCGTAACAAATACTGTTTATGAATCTGGTTCTGAAAGAGTTTACAAAGGAACCCTATTCCCCAAATTAATAACTTTTTATTTTGGAATTCATATTCCCGTTTTTACTGACATTTAGATTAGGCATTAATCATTTAAAAATAAGCAAACATTCGCATATCCTATAACAAAAGCTTTGTAAAATGGCAGCGTGAATCCAATATCTGAAATTTAGATTTCGATTTGAAAATTTTACCAACCATACACTATTTCGTTTCGAATATCGCCACTTCGCTTCTTAAAGCTTCTAAACGTTTGCGGTCATTCCCAATTTTTCTACAAGAAACTATTTTCTTTACCTTTCAAATTAATAAAAAAATGATTATTTTTGAATGATTAACCATAAAAGTAAAACATTGATTTTCAACAATCTAGAAAAACGCTGGTCAGAATTGTAAAACGAAATTCAAAAAACAGTAAAATTAAAATATGGACAAGATAATTTCAGGCAAAGTAGTAGAACTTATGGGCTGCAAATCGTTGGTAATAAGTGTAGAAAACCGACCGTTATGCACTTTTAAATTAACAAGATAAAAGGAGAGCAATTATATGATGAAAAATGAAATATTGAAATACGTTTCAAAATATATTCCCATTACTACGGACTTGGAAAAGGCAATATTGGAAAGTGCAGCAATAAAGATTTTTCCAAAAGGAACTCTTTTGCTAAAAGAGGGTAATTTTTCAAACGAATGCTATTTCATTTTAAAAGGATGCATAAGAGTTTTTTTTATAAAAGAGGGCGAAGAAAAAACCACAGAATTTTATACTGAAGGGCAAGCTGCTATTGCATCGTGCTATTCCAAAAAAACACCTTCTCAACAATACTTAGAATGTATTGAAGAAACAGTTGCAAGTGTAGGCAATCCTGAGTTGGAAGCAGAAATGTTTCAAAAGTATCCTCAGTCAGAATCCGCAACTCGAGTAATGACAGAAATAGTAATGGTTAGTTCGCAGGATAAATTAGCCGAGTTTAAAATGTCGTCTCCAGAAGAACGATACTTAGCTTTGCTAAAAGATAGACCTGAGTTGATACAAAGAGTACCCCAACATCAAATAGCCAGTTATTTAGGCATTACACCAGAATCTTTAAGTCGTATTCGTAAAAGAACAATGAGCAAAATATAATGCTTACATAAATTTTAATTCCCAAATCATTTCTTATCTTAAGTCAATGAGTTAGGGTTCATTGAGCTGTACTTTTGTGGCAAATAATTTTTGTTTCACTTTAAATTACAGAACTATGAATTTTAAGAAAATTGCGCTCGTACTAATTTTGACCATATACATTACACAGGTTTTTTGTCAAAATGCAACTATGCCAGACACAGATAATATCAAAAAAGAGAAACCCTTTTACAGATTTTTTATTAGAAGCCCGTATCTAACATTCACTAATTTCGGAGACGAAAAAACGAATACACACCATTATGAGTTTCATTTTGGATATACACTTACTGATAAAGACAAGATTGGTATCAAAGTATCTACATGGAAACTATTTGCACCTTTAGGAATACCAATATGGGATCCTCTATTTCTAAACGAAAGTGAATTTTACCCGGGAAGGCTACAAGAAAGTGGTATAGGTATTATATATCAACGTATGCTTTGGAAAGGCTTATACGCTTCGGTGGAAGTGATGCCATTGAAACAAACATTTTTAGATTTAAATAATAATAAAATAGGGGAAGGACTTCGGTTATATACTAGCTATCATTTAGGCTATCATATATTGTTATTTAAAAACAGGCTTTTCATAGAACCACAAATTCATTGTAATTATTGGCCAATTGAATCCAAAGGACTTCAAAGTTTTACAGAAAAGGATGACAAATGGAGTAATTATTTTCTTTTTGAACCCAATTTATATATTGGTATAAATTTCTAAATAGGTTTTTGTATCTAAAAACAAATTAAATTATGTCAGAAAACAAAAAACGAAATGTCGGAAATGACATTAGTATTGGAGCAGCATTGGGACTTGTATTTGGAATGATTTACGGCAATAAAACCGGTAACGTTTCACAAAGTATTGCTGTGGGACTTGCAATTGGAGCTGCAATCGGAGCAATGTTTGACTTTGCGAGGGGAAAAGAATAGTTACAAACCACTAACAATGGTGACCGCTACACAACCTTTATATTTTAACCGAAACTTCTCAAAAACACCTAAGCCTGTTTGTTTTAATGCGTTTCCTAAGTTGCTAATAATTTTCAGTTTAACCTTTACTAAAAATTGTAGTGGTTATAAATTCTTTAAAATACTTTCTGATAAGCCTCTTTAAATATTTGTTCACTCTTTCGTCCGTTGCTATTTTATAATTTTTACTTGCGATCGGATTTAGTCGGATAAATTTTAAATCACCAATAATTATACTACTTGCTTTAAATCAATACGATCAAAAAACGTCCCTTTCTCCCAAACAACATTATCTTACTCATTTACCTCCTCCAAACCCGAAATCGCAATTTGAGCCCATTTTGCATTCACACAATAATTTCCGAATGTTACAAATGTGCCGCATCAAGTAAAATTATACTGTTATTTTTATACGTTTGTTGGCATTCGATTATTAGCTGCAGTAGTTAGTCTTTTTACACCCGATCGGCTGTTACTAGCAAACCTATGATGACCGACAATGAAAAGTTAAACAAACACATTTTCGGCCATTAAAAAGAATCTTATCAACTTAAAACATACAGACAAAAAAGAGTAGATGGAAATAATAGCATTGGAACCACGCAAGGCACTTAATAAAGCCTTTTTAAATATAAAACCTCAAAAAGAATATTTAATCAAAAGAAAGTACGATTTTTAAAGAATATTCTTGAGAGAAATGATATTTTTTTATTATTTATTTTGTAGCTATCTTTATTAATCTGGAGTACTTTTAAAAGGCAAGAAAATATAGCAATAAACTTAAAGAAAGATCGGTTAGTGAAGAAAATGAAACGCTGAGAAGCTGTCACCAGTTGAAATGGTGAATATTAAAAAATTGACATTAATGAGTAACATAAAATTATTTGAAAGCAAAAGGGTGCGCACACATTGGGATGCTGAACAGGAAAAATTGTATTTCAGTATTGTTGATTTTGTTGGAGTTTTAACCGATAGCCCTGATGCAAGAAATTATTGGAAGGTGCTTAAACACCGCTTAAAGAAAGAGGGAAATGAGTCGGTTACAAATTGTAACCAACTGAAATTAGAATCAAGTGATGGTAAGTATTATAAAACCGATGTAGCCGATACTGAACAACTTTTTCGGTTAATTCAAAGCGTTCCATCACCAAAAGCTGAACCATTTAAATTGTGGTTAGCAAAAGTAGCTTCAGAAAGATTAGATGAAATGCAAGATCCGGAATTGAGTATTGATAGAGCCTTGGAAAACTATATGCACTTGGGCTATTCGGAAAGTTAGATTAATCAACGCCTTAAAAGCATAGAGGTAAGAAAAGAACTGACCGACGAATGGAAGAAAAGAGGATTGAAAGAAGGGCAACAGTTTGCAGTGCTTACCGATATAATTACCAAAGCATGGAGTGATAAAACCATCAAACAATATAAAATGCAAAAGGGTTTGAAAAAAGAAAACCTGCGAGATAATATGAGTAATACCGAACTCATTTTAAATATGCTTGCAGAAGCATCAACAAAAGATATTTCGGCAGCAACCAATCCTGAATCTTTTGAAAAAAGTACCCACTATGAAACAATCTTTAATCCTAATAATTCTAACCCTTATATTTTCATCGGCTTTCGGGCAGACAGCATTGTTTTTACTAAAAGATCATAAGAAAGTTAAAATAAAGTCCGGTTTGGCAATTGGAGTCGTTACAGCTACAGACACTTTTAACTATCAGGATACTTCACCTCGTTGGACACTAGATAGTATCGGTTTAAATAGTTTGACCATAAAATCCCCTGACAGTGTTAAAATTATTGACTATAAAAGTATTTTAACAATCCAATATGCCAGACGTGACAATACCACTCCTTGTATTTATTGTTTTCTTGCACCAATTTTTGTTATCCTTGCACCAATTGTTTCATGGAAAGACGGTGAATTTCAACCAGGAACTTTCATACCTTTAATGACAATCGGAATTGTTCCACCAACTCTCGCTATTTTGTCTATTAAACGCAACAGAATTATAACGTATAAATTGGAAGAATGGACACTATTGACCAAATAAAAATGGCTGATAACAGCACCATTCAAAATAACGGCTGCCGAGCAAAGATTAGCTATTTTTTTATCGAAGGACAATTTAATTTCGATAAGCCGACTACAACTTCGGCGCTTTTAGGTAAATTTATCCCGGCAGATAATTTGGCGCTTTAATGATGCTACTTTGCAAAGGTGCCAGCCGTTTCATATGATGCTAAAAGAGGACAAACAATGAATAAACTATTGACAATTTTAATCACTTTTTTCGTTACCTTTTCTTATGGACAGGTTGACTTAGCCGACAGCTTTAACCAGCTCTTTAAAGAGGAAAAGTATGACAATATAATTAAGTATAAACCGAAGAAAAACGAAGACCTATCTGCAAAGGCATTATATTATAAGGGAATGGCTCATTATATGAAGTCCGAAGACGATGACGCAATGAGATATATAGACTTAGCTATCGAAAAAGGGCCTGTTGACTTTGATATGTTTTATTATAAGGGCATGCTTTTATTCTATGCAAACAAATTCAATGAATCATTGCCTTACTTTGAAAAAGCAATTACATTGTTACCGGAGGAACCGGACTTTTATGCTGGAAAAGGAGAAGCATATTATTCATTAGGCAATAAAGATTCTGCCATTGTATATTTTGAAAAAGCGTCTGAATTTCCGAATTGTAAAACACGGGTTTTCCTTTTAATGGGAGAAATATATCTAGACCTAAAGAATAATGAAAATGCATTAACAGCTTATAAGACCGCTTTAGGACAATTATCACAAGTTGACGATAGCTATCAAAACTGCTTGTTTAACTTGGGGCTTATTCAGCACCTTACAGGAAGGTTATCCGAAGCAAAAGAAACCTTTGAAAAACACATATCTGTATACCCAACTGACTATCATGCAATGGCAAAACTGATTCAGGTTTATTATTCACTTTCAGAGTTTGAGATGGCATTGCTGTATAAAGAAAAATTGTATGCTGCTCATAAAACAAATAAACTAGATATTGGAATGAAAGAAATGTTTTGTTTCGACCAATTTATTTGGAACGGTAAACGGGTAATGGCATTTGAAAACTTTGACGAACCTGATGATTTTATGTTTGTTAAACATCATTTTTTCATTATGGACGACAATGGAGAAATTGCTTATCAAATTGACTCAGAATCAAGTGTTGCAATAAGAATAAATGGTTCAAAAAATAAATATGTTTTATGTTTAGTTAAAGACCAATCTCATTTTACATATTGGCAATACATTTTCAATGACAATTATAAATACCCGGAATTAAAGAATGCAGTTTTGGACATTTTAAATGAAAAGGTTAAACCAAGTGCATCTTTCATTCCGGGCAAAACAAATCATTGAATTAAAAGAAGGCGCAACTTATAACAAGGGTTTTACCTAAGACGGGCTGACGTGCAAACTTGAAGCTTTCTGCTTCGAAACCCGCGCAACGCAAAACATCGGTGCACGCAAGCAAGCACATTTACTTGCCTAAACACACAGTCAGCCACTTCACAACCAAAAGAACTTTAATTTTGCCAGCGCATATCATAATACTAAGACTGAAAAAATGATTCTAAATATTACAACAACGCATAAACCGGCAACCGATTTAGGTTACTTGCTTCATAAACATCCTGACAAATTTCAGACTATTGAGTTATCAGTTGGAAAAGCTCATGTGTTTTATCCTGAGAAAAGTGAAGATAGAACAACAATCAGTTTACTGCTCGACATAGACCCAATAGATATGGTTCGGGGAGCAAGAAATTTAGGTGGTGATGGATTTGCACTTGGACATTATGTAAATGATAGACCTTATGTTGCTTCTTCATTTATGAGTGTTGCTATATCAAAGGCATTTTCATCGGCAATGAATGGAAAATGCAAAGACAAACCCGAATTGGTAGACGTTAAACTGCCTTTTGAGGTAACTATTTCTGTAATTCCTGCCCCTAAAGGTGGTGAAATCTTGATTCGAAAATTGTTTGAGCCACTTGGGTATGAAGTTGAATTGACAAAACATCAATTAGATGACAAATTTCCTGAATGGGGCGATAGTAAATATTACACGTTAAAACTAAAACATACAATTACTACTAAAGAATTGCTTTCTCATCTTTATGTTCTCATTCCGACTTTGGATAATGACAAACATTATTTTGTAAGTGAGCATGAAATCGAAAAGCTTTTACAAAAAGGTGAAGGATGGCTAAAGGAGCATCCCGAAAGAGAGCAAATCATCAGACGGTATTTAATAAATCTGAATTCATTAGCAAAACAAGCACTTGAAAGATTAAGTGAGGGAGAAGTAATTGGTGACTTGAATGACGAATTAATTGAAAAATCTGAAACTCAAAAGCGCAAGGAAACATTGCATGACAAGCGAATAAAACTTGTTGCCGAGAAAATTACCGAATCGGGAGCGGAGAGAGTTTTGGACTTGGGTTGTGGAGAAGGAAAATTAATAAGACAATTAATCAAACAGAAACAATTTTCCGTAATCGTTGGAATGGACGTTTCATATAATGAATTATTAAAGGCGAAGGAACGATTACATTTTGAAGATATGTCGCCTAAACAAAAAGAACGAATCAATTTATTCCAAGGTTCATTAACATATAAAGACCAGCGATTAGAAGGTTTTGATGCAGCAGCTGTTGTTGAAGTTATTGAACATTTGGATTTAAATAGGTTAAAGGCATTTGAAAGAGTTCTATTTGAATTTGCAAAACCCAAAACAGTTGTTTTAACTACACCTAATCAAGAATTCAACGTAATGTGGGATAAATTGGATGCGGAAGTAATGAGGCATGACGACCACCGTTTTGAATGGACAAGAAATGAATTCAAACAATGGTCAAATAAAATCGTAGAAACTTATAATTATAAAGTGGAGCTTTTCCCTATCGGAGATGAAGTTGAAAACATAGGAACTCCTTCACAAATGGCAATATTTACTTATGGAAATTAAAGTACCCGAATTATCGCTTGTTGTATTAATTGGTCTTTCGGGTTCAGGAAAGAGCAGTTTCGCCAAAAAACATTTTAAGAGAACTGAAATATTATCTTCTGATGAATGTCGTGCATTAGTTTCTGATGAGGAGAATAGCAAGTCAGCTACAAATGATGCGTTCGATGTTTTATATTTCATCGCTGGCAAGCGCTTAAAAAGTGGTTTGCTTACTGTAATTGATGCAACAAATGTTCAGAAGGAATCACGCAAAGGGCTTATTGAACTAGGTAGAACTTATCACTGTTTGCCCGTTGCAATTGTTTTAGACTTACCTGAAGAAGTTTGTGAAGAAAGAAATAAAACCAGACCCGACCGTAATTTTGGCGGACATGTAATACGTCAACAAAATCAACAATTGAAAAAATCGATCAGGGGTTTAAAAGAGGAAGGTTTTAGGCAGATTTATATTTTTAAATCATTGGAAGAGGTTGATGCAGTTCTTGAAATTAAAAGGGAAAGACTGTACAACGACAAAAAAGATGAAAAAGGCCCGTTCGACATTATCGGCGATGTTCATGGGTGTTTTAATGAACTTCAAGAATTACTTTTGCAATTAGGTTACTCTATAAATCGGGTTGAAGCCAACGTTAAGAATTTCGGTTTTAACGTTATTGCTCCTGAAACAAGAAAATTAATTTTTGTTGGTGACTTGGTTGACCGTGGCCCGGATTCGCCAAACGTTTTACGTTTGGTTATGAGTATGGTTAATTCAGGTGTTGCATATTGTGTTCCGGGAAATCACGACTTGAAACTTCAGAAATTTCTTAACGGTAAAAGTGTTCAATTAAAACACGGATTGGAAGTAACAGTTAAACAAATGGAAACAGAAACATCACAGTTCAAATCCATCGTTGAAAAATTTATTTATAGTTTAATCAGTCATTATGTTTTTGATAATGGTAAATTGGTTGTTTCTCATGCGGGACTTAAAGAAGAAATGCAAGGACGTGGTTCAGGGGCTGTAAGAACATTCTGTATGTATGGTGAAACCACAGGAGAAATAGATGAATTTGGTTTGCCTGTTCGATACAATTGGGCAAAAGAATATCGAGGAAAAGCTAAGGTAGTATATGGACACACGCCAGTTCCAGAAGCAGAATGGCTGAATAAAACTATAGACATTGATACTGGATGTGTTTTTGGTGGTAAACTGACAGCATTGCGTTATCCTGAGGAAGAATTGGTTTCCGTTAAAGCTAAAATGGTTTATTGCGAACCAGTCAGACCAATTAATTTTAATGAAACTCAGAACAAATTGAGTTCGCAACAGGAGTATGACGACTTACTAAATATTGAAGACGTTACCGGTAAACGAATTGTTCAAACACGATTAAGGCACAACATAACAATAAGAGAAGAAAATTCTATTGCTGCTTTAGAGGTAATGAGCCGTTTCGCAATTAATCCAAAGTGGTTGATTTATCTTCCTCCAACAATGTCACCTTGCGCAACAAGTGATATTCCTGAATATTTAGAACATCCTACACAAGCCTTAAATTACTATAAAAAAAGAGGTATTGAAAAAGTTGTTTGCGAAGAAAAGCATATGGGTTCGCGAGCAATTTTGGTAATTTGTAAAAACGAAGAAACTGCAACAAAACGATTTGGAGTTCAAAATGAAGGAATCGGAATTTGTTATACTCGAACAGGAAGAAATTTTTTTAATGATTCTGCAATAGAAAAAGAATTTATTCAAAGAGTAAATCAATGTTTGACTAATTCCAATTTTTGGGAAAAATTCAATACAGATTGGGTTTGTTTAGATGCTGAATTGATGCCTTGGTCTGCAAAGGCTCAGGCTTTGTTAAAAGACCAGTATGCTGCTGTGGGTGCAGCCGCTGGCGGAGCCTTGCCTGATGTTGAAAAGGCACTTAAAATGGCTTTTAACAGAGGAATAAAAGAAGCGTTACCATCGTTAGAAAAATTTGCAATAAAAAATATTGCCATTTCAAAATATGTAAAAGCCTACCAAAATTATTGCTGGACTGTTAATACTATTGATGATTATAAATTAGCCCCATTCCATATTTTGGCAACAGAAGGACAGGTTCACATTGATAAAACAAATGAATGGCACATGCAAAACATTGCAGAGCTCTGCAAATTCGACATTAAACTTTTTATGGCGACACCATATAAAATTGTGAATCTTCTAAACCAGGACAGTTTCAATGAAGCCGTAAACTGGTGGTTAGAATTGACAAAAAAAGGTGGGGAAGGAATGGTAGTAAAACCTTATGAATTTATCAATACAGGAAAAGAAGGAATATTGCAACCGGCAATAAAATGTAGAGGAAGTGAATATCTTAGAATTATTTATGGGCCAGAATATGACCTGCCTGAAAATATTGAAAGACTAAAAAGCAGAGGACTTTCAAGAAAACAATCTTTAGCAATCAGAGAATTTGCATTAGGAGTTGAAGGATTAGAAAGGTTTGTTAATAGAGAACCATTAAGACGAATACATGAAAGTGTTTTTGGAGTATTAGCTTTGGAAAGTGAGGATGTTGACCCACGACTATAACCCGACCCTTCGAAGTTATACACGTTTGCAAACCGCAAAGGCAGACAAACAAACCAAAGCTTTCAAAAGAGTATGCGTGACTGGCTCAACAAGAAAAGAAATAAGTAAACACTTTTTCTTTTCTTGTTTCAAAGGGGCTATTGGGTATTGAAGTGACGAGAATTTATGCAAATAAGAATATCGGAAACGGATAATATAAAAGTTTGGAGTAATTTCGGAAATATGTTATTTACAAATCAAGGTGTAGACTATTCGGATAAAATTAAATCTGTTCTTTTTGGAGTTGCAGTTGGAGATGCTCTCGGAGTTCCTGTTGAATTTGATAGTAGAAAAATTATAAATGAAAATCCGGTAAAAGATATGATTGGTTACGGAACATACAATTTACCGCCAGGAACATTTTCAGATGATAGTTCACTTACATTTTGCCTTGCAGAAGCATTAACACAAGATTTTAACTTAAATGTTATTGGACAAAATTTTGTAAAATGGTGTTACCAAAATTATTGGACACCAAGAGGAAACGTATTTGATATTGGTATTACAACACGACAAGCCATTGAACGACTTACAAAAGGAGAAAGAGCAGATTTAGCAGGGGGATTTGATGTTTCCTCAAATGGAAATGGTTCTCTGATGAGAATTTTGCCTTTGCTTTTTTATATTTTTAACAAACCTATACATGAACGTTATGAGATAACAAAACAAGTATCTTCTATTACGCACGGGCATATACGTTCTGTTATTGCTTGTTTTTATTATCTTGAATTTGCAAGACAAATCTTTTATGGAATTGACAAATATGATATTTACAAAAATTTGCAAATGGAAATTAGCGGACATTTAAATTCACTTTCAATAAACCCAAGTGAAATTTCAGTATTTGACAGATTACTATTGGCAAACATTAATGAATTATCCCAAGAACAAATTTATAGTAGTGGCTATGTTTTACATACTCTTGAGGCTAGCATTTGGTGTTTGCTGACAACTGACAATTATAAAGATGCAGTTTTGAAAGCTGTAAATTTAGGCGAAGACACAGATACAACAGGCGCTGTTACAGGCGGACTTGCAGGACTACTTTATGAATTTAACACTATTCCTGAAAAGTGGGTAGAAAAAATTGCAAGAAAAAAAGACATTGAAAATTTGGCCGAAAGACTCGCCGCAAAAATTGCCGGCCACTAAAATATAAGGATTTAACAACGCTCTTCTTTTTTCGGTGTTGACATTTAATTCTATGTTGAAAGAAATTTCTTTTGTGCCGCTTGTAAAAAATTATTGATATTTGTATGTTGAATAATTTTGGTATCTTTTATAGCAAGAATTAATGCAAGTGATGATACTTATTTTAAAACCTATTTATTTTCCAATCGAAAGAAAAGATTTTGTGCATAAAATAATTTTGTTTATTAATAACACCTTCACGTTAAACACCGGATGTAATTCCCTTTTAGAGGAGCAAAAGCAAAACCTACCTGTTTTAAACCAATATGTTCCACAAAAGCCGCCATCGCACAAACAACATTATCTTCCTTTATTACCCTCTCCAAACCCGAAAACTCAATTTGTTGCCGGCTTTTATTTGCAGTAATTTCAATAAGTTACAAATGCGCCTTATCAATTTTAATTATTTTGTTATTTTTATATGCTTGTTAACATTGGAATGGGAAATGGAGTAGTTGGTTTTTTAACACTCTGCCGCTACCGCCAATGCTAAAAGACAGACCAACATGGACAAAATAACAACCATGATTAGAACATGCACCATTCTATTTTCGGTGAGGAAAAATGTGATTTATGTAATTTTTAAATATAATTGTGCAACATTTTCGTTTTTAAATTGCGTAACTTTATGAGAAATGAAAAGTGAAGACACTTCAGAATTGGAAATTTCATTGTTATTAGAAGCTGTTTATCAAAAATACGGTTATGATTTCAGGCAGTATTCCAAAGCCCACATCAGTCGCAGGACTAGGAACAGGATGGCGCTGTCCGGCTTAGAAGATGTTTCTCAAATTCAATCTAAAGTTCTGAAGGATGAAACATTTGCGCATGAATTTTTACAGGATTTATCAATCACAGTAACCGAAATGTTTCGTGATGAGGATTTTTACAGGTCGTTACGAGTAAATGTTATTCCTGTTTTAAGAACTTACCCCTTTATAAAAATATGGCATGCCGGATGTGCAACCGGTGAAGAAGCATATTCAACGGCAATCATTCTGCAGGAAGAAGGGTTGTATGACCGAACAACAATTTATGCTACTGATTTTAACCAAAACGCATTAAACAGAGCAAAAGAAGGAATTTTTTCGAATGCAATGATGAAGGAATATACTATCAATTATCAATTGTCAGGCGGAAATAAATCTTTTTCAAATTATTATACTTCTAATTATGATAACGTGATCATGAATCAATCGTTGAAAAAAAACATTGTATGGGCAAACCATAATTTAGTTACCGACAGCGTATTCGCCGAGGTGCATCTGATATTATGCAGAAACGTACTAATTTATTTTGATAACAGTTTGCAAAATAAGGTGCAAAAACTTTTTTATGATAGCCTTATTAATGGTGGCATTTTATGTTTGGGGTCAAAAGAAGGTTTACGGTTTACCGACTTTTTTGAAAAATATACTGAGTTGGATAAAAAACAAAAAATCTTTAAAAAGAAATACTAAAAATGAAATACGAAGCTATTGTAATAGGAGTTTCTTCCGGTGGTATGACTGCTTTAAAATTTATTTTCTCAGCATTGCCTGTCGGGTTTAGCATACCAATTATTGTAGTGCAGCATATTAGCGCGCGTTCTGATAACGAATGGATTCAACTTTTAAATGAAAAAAGCAATCTTACTGTAAAAGAAGCGGATGAAAAAGAAAAAATTGCTAGCGGAAATGCTTATATCGGCCCGTCTAATTATCATTTGTTGATTGAAAAGGATAAAACCTTTTCCCTTACAATTGATGAACGTGTAAATTTTGCAAGACCATCCATAGATGTATTGTTTGAAACGGCAGCCGAAGCATACAAAGACAAATTAATTGGTATAGTATTAACAGGTTCTAATAATGACGGAACAAAAGGTATAAAGCGAATAAAAGAATGTGGTGGTTTAGCCATTATTCAGGATCCGGAAACAGCCGAATCTTCTAATATGCCGTCATCAGCAATTGCTGCTATTCAACCGGATTATATTTTATCGCTGGAGAAAATAATTGAATTGCTAATAAAAATAACACAAACCGATCCCGATAGCTATCGGGACAAATAACAAAATAAAAATGACACTTAATAAAAAAATATTAGTAGGATTCATTGCTTGTGCCTTGATACTTTTAGGTGTTGCAATTTTCTCTTATAAAAATAGTCAAAAATTTATCGCTTCTAATGACTTGGTAAATCAAACCAACAAGGTATTGTATGAATTCAGCCAAATTCTAACTGCTACCACTGATGCTGAAACAGGTAATCGAGGTTTTGTCATTACTGGTGATGATAATTATCTGGAAAATTATATAAATGCTGAAAAGAATGCGATTGAACATCTTGATAAAGTAAGAAATTTAACAAAAGACAACCCCATTCAACAAAAGAATATTTATGAACTTGAGAAGGAAATTAAAATACGTTTTATTCAATTAAATAATGGTATCACTCTCCGGAAAAAAGATTTTGAATCAGCCAGAGTGTTTGTTGTCTCAGGACTAGGAAAAGAAACACAAGATGAAATAAGAAAAATAATTGAGAGAGCGCAAAACATGGAATATGCTTTGCTTGCTGAAAGAAAACAAGCCAGTGAGGAAGATGCCAACACTTTTAATTTCGTTTTTTTCATTTTAATGCTCATCATCATCCTCGTTCTCATTATTGTTTACAGCATAGTTACATCAAATTTAAAAACACTTAGAAGAGCAGAAGCAGAAACTGCCGGCAAAAACTGGCTACTTACAGGTAACACGCAGCTTAACGAAAAATTAATAGGAGATAAAAGCTTGGAAGAGCTGGCAAATAATACAATTAGTTTTTTATGCACTTATTTAAAAGCACAAATTGGAACAGTTTATCTGTCTAATGACAAAGATAATGCATTGATATTAAACGGACGGTATGCCTTTTCTTCGGCTACCGATACTAAAGAAAAATTTATGCTCAATGAAGGACTGATTGGTCAGGCAGCGCATGAACAAAAACAAATTTCTATAACAGATATAGCGGAAGAACATATTCGCATTACCTCCTCTGTTCTGAATGCAAAACCAAAACATATACTCATTACTCCATTTTTATTTGAAGGTAAAACAATTGGTGTAATAGAAATTGGCAGACTTACTGATTTTAACGAAACGGAAAAGGAATTCATTAATGCTTCGATGAAAAGTATAGCCATTTCAATCAATACGGCTTTCAATCAGAAAGCGCTGAAAGAATTATTAGAAAAGGTTCAAGTGCAAAAAGGCGAAATGGAAATATCTGCTTTGGAAATAGATCAGCAACTACATTCTCTGAATCAAGCAGCCATTCTTTCTATTGCGGACGCAAATGGAAATATGATATATGCAAATGATAACTTCTGTAAAATTTCGAAATACTCAAAGGAGGAATTGCTGGGAAAAAATCATAGAATGTTGAAGTCAGAAAAACAACCTGATGGATTATTTATTGGTATGTGGAAATCAATCAGTGGCGGTAGAACATGGAAAGGAGAAATATTAAATAAAGCTAAAGACGGAACATTTTATTGGGTGGATACAACAATTACTCCTTTTAAAGGAGTAGATGGTAAAATAGAAAAATATGTTGCAATTCGATTTGATATAACGAATACTAAAAATCAAATGGAAGAGCTGGTTACGCAAGGAGAAGAACTTCAAACACAGCAGGAAGAGCTGAAACAATTGAATGAAGAGTTAGAAGAACAATCCCAAAATTTGAAACAACAGCAAGAGGAATTACAAATGACCAATGAGGAATTAGAAGAACAAACACAATCTTTAGAAGTAAAAAATATTGAGGTTGAAACAGCAAAAAACGACATTGAACAAAAAAGAAAACAACTGGAAATAAGCAGCAAGTATAAATCGGAGTTCCTCGCCAACATGTCGCATGAATTGCGAACACCGCTTAATAGTTTGTTGATCCTGTCAAAAGATCTATCTGAAAATAGAAATAAAAACTTAGATAGCGTTCAGGTAGAGAGTGCAGAAATAATTTATAAAAGTGGTTGCGATCTGCTTGTATTAATTAATGAAGTGCTTGACCTCTCTAAAATTGAAGCAGGGAAAATGTCCATAAATATTGAACCTGTATCGCTGAAAATTTTTGCAAATGAACTCATCCATGAATTTAAACATCATGCGGATCAAAAAGGATTGAAGCTAAATGCAAAATTGGATAAAGAATTACCCGAATTCATTCGCACCGATTCACAACGATTGAACCAGATATTAAAAAATCTTCTATCAAACGCCATTAAATTTACTGAAAAAGGAAGTGTGAGTATTCGTATTGACAGAAATACAGAAAGTGCAATTATTATTTCTGTTGCCGACACCGGTATTGGAATACAAGAAGACAAACAAATGGCCGTATTTGAAGCTTTTCAACAAGCGGACGGAGGAACATCTAGAAAATATGGTGGTACAGGTTTAGGGCTTTCCATTTCGCGTGAGCTTGCAAAATTATTAGGTGGTGAAATTAAGTTGAGCAGTAAAATAAATGAAGGCTCTACTTTTTCTCTCCTAATTCCATTGGAACTAGTTCTGGAACAGGAACATAAAAGTACAAACTCCCCCAGTAACTATAGAGAGCAAGAGTCTGCTTTGTTTAAACCACTTTTATCAAATGAAACTAAATATCTTAATTATCCTAATATAAAAGATGACAGAGATATTATAGCCATTGATGATAAAACAGTACTTATCATTGAAGATGATTTGAAATTTGCTACAATAATTTTAAGACAAGCTAACAAAAAAGGATTTAAATGTTTATCGGCAGCAACTGGAGAAGATGGTTTATTGCTTGCATTAAAACACAAGCCACAAGCAATTATTCTCGATATGATTTTGCCGGGCATTAACGGACATGCTGTATTACTTGAATTAAAAGCAAATCCTTCTTTAAGGCATATTCCCGTACATATTATTTCGGCAAAAGAACGTTCGTTGGAACCAATCAGAGAAGGAGCGGTTGAGTATTTGATGAAACCGGTTGCTAAAGAAGATTTAGAAGAAGCATTTAACAGGATTGAAAATTTTGTAAACAGAAAAATTAAAAACTTATTAATTATTGAAGACAATGAAAATTCCAGAAAGGCAATGCGTATTCTCATTGGTAATGGGGATGTTAAATGTTTTGAAGCAGCGACAGGGCTAGAAGCTATGACTCTGTATCAGCAGAATCACATTGATTGTATGATACTGGATATTGGCTTGCCGGACATGAGTGGGTTTGACCTCATCCATAAATTGGAAAAAATAAATGGTAACAATCTTCCGCCTGTTATTGTTTATACCGGTAAGGAACTTACAAAAGAAGAAAACAATGAGCTCCAGAAATATGCAGAGAGCATTATTATAAAAGGAGTAAAGTCGGAAGAACGATTGTTGGATGAAACAGCGCTTTTTCTTCACAGAACGATTAGCAACATGCCCAAATCAAAACAATTGATTATTAATAGTTTGTACGATAAAGAAAAGGCTTTTCATGCGAAAAAAATATTATTGGTAGATGACGACATGCGAAATCTATTTGCATTGTCAAAAATATTAACAGAGCGTGGAATGGAAATAATAAAAGCCGAAAACGGAAAAAATGCTTTAGAGATGTTGGATTTGCACCCCAACATTGATTTGGTATTGATGGATATAATGATGCCGGAAATGGACGGTTACGAAGCAATGAAACGAATTAGATTGAATGTGAAGTTCAAAAATTTACCCGTAATTGCGCTCACCGCAAAAGCCATGAAAGACGATAAACAAAAATGTATTAATGCAGGTGCTAATGATTATATTACGAAACCTATTGATGTAGAACGATTGCTATCACTAATGCGTGTATGGTTAAGTAAATGATTATGAAAAATTATTTGTTAGCACGTATTCGGTAGCACTAACAAATAACTAATAACGAACAACTGGTAAATTATTTATAAAATGAAAGCCTACAGTCCATATAAAATTTTATTGGTTGATGATCTTCAAGAAAATCTGTTCGCATTAGAATTAATTCTTTCTAAGGAACCTTATTTCTGCGTGAAAGCAAATTCCGGAAACGAAGCATTAAAAATTCTGCTTCATGAACAAGATTTCGCTATCATATTAATTGATGTGCAAATGCCGGAGATGGATGGTTTTGAAACAGTAGAATTAATTCGAGAGATAGAAACACTTAAACATGTTCCGATTATTTTTTTAACTGCCAGCATGGATAATTCTATGCATATTTTTAAAGGATATCAGGCCGGTGCAGTTGATTATATGGTTAAACCGCTTAATCCGGAAATATTAAAAGCAAAAGTGGCAGTTTTTGTAGATTTATATAAAAAAAATCATGAATTATTAGTTCAAAAGGAATTGATGGAAGCGCTTTACAGCGATGTTAACGCCCAAAAATTACTTTCACAATATTCTGTTAGTCTTATTGAGGCAAGCCATGATCCCTTATTTGCAATTAGTCCTGATGGTAAAATTACAGATGTGAATAATGCATCGGTAAAAGCAACCGGTGTATCACGTGAGAAATTAATTGACACAGATTTCTTCGATTATTTTACGGACACCCAAAAAGCATGTGAAGTATATCAGGAAGTTTTTGAAAAAGGATATGTTGCCGATTCTCTTCTTACACTTAAGTGCATAGGTGGTAAGTTGACTGAGGTGTTATTTAATGGTTCTACTTACAAAGATGATAACGAGAATGTATTGGGTATTGTAATTGTTGCAAGAGATGTAACTAATCAAAAAAGAATTGAAAAAGAATTGTTAGAAGCGAGATTTTTTGCTGAGTTGGCAAAAAGTATTGCTGAAGAAGCAAAAATAAAAGCTGAAAGTGCCACACGTATAGCGGAAGACGCAGTGAAAGCGAAACAGCAATTTTTATCAAATATGAGTCACGAAATTCGTACACCGATGAATGCCATTATCGGGTTTTCAAAGGTGTTGTCGAAAACAGATCTGTCAGAAAAACAAAAAGAATATTTACAAGCTATAAAAGTAAGTGGTAATACCCTGATCTTGCTTATTGATGACATACTCGATTTGGCAAAAGTGGATGCAGGGAAAATGACCTTTGAACAAACACCTTTCAAAATGGCGACATGCTTATCATCCATGCTTCATTTGTTTGAAACAAAAATTCAGGAAAAAAATCTGGAGTTGGTTATAGAATACGATAATAAAATTCCTGAAGTGCTACTTGGCGATCATGTTCGCTTGCGGCAGATTATTTTAAATCTCGTTAGTAATGCAGTAAAGTTTACCTCAAAAGGGAAAATTACAGTACGAGTTCAAATGGTAATTGAAGACGATGAGCAAACAACCATAGAATTTGCAGTTACCGATACAGGAATTGGCGTTGCAGAAAATAAATTAGAAAAGATTTTTGAAAATTTTCAACAAGCTTCTGATTCTACTTCAAAATCATTCGGAGGCACAGGATTGGGACTTGCCATTGCTAAACAATTGGTTGAAGGGCAGAATGGAGAAATTAGTGTGAAAAGTAAAATAGAAGAAGGTTCTACTTTTAGCTTTACACTTTCTTTTTTGAAAACAAATACGGAAACCGATTTGTTAAACTTTCGTGCTGAAACAGAATATGAAGAAACAGAAATTAAAAATATAAAAGTGTTGGTAGTTGAAGACGTTGTTTTAAATCAATTACTAATGAGAACAATATTAGATGATTTAGGATTTAGGTGCGATATTGCGGCAAATGGGAAAATAGCTATTGAAAAACTTCAAACCAAATCCTATGATATTATTTTAATGGACTTACAGATGCCCGAAATGAATGGGTTTGAAGCTACTAAATACATTCGCAACAAAATGCACTTTAAAATTCCAATCATTGCCTTAACGGCCAATGTAACCACAGTTGATTTAGCAAAATGCAAGGCGATTGGAATGAATGATTATGTTGCTAAACCTGTTGATGAAAAATTATTGTATCGCAAAATTATTGATTTATTAAAAAAGTCGGATGGAGAAGTTAATTTTTTCACATACCTTTGAACAACTCTTGACTATTACAATGATAACACATTGCCTAAAATATTAATTAAAAATTAGCTTACATTTAATTAAAAAGGTAAAATGAAACATATAATCATCTTTTGGATCTTTTTTTTTCAAGTATTTCATTTCGTAAATGGACAAAACCTCGCAATGCAAATTGATAGTATCGCTATTGATAACGATATGATGGGAGCTGCAGTAGTTGTTTTTTGTGAATCTGAGATTATTGACTCTTATTACTTTGGAAAATCTGATTATCAAAGAAATTTCAATGTACACGAGTATACGAAGTTCAGAATAGCAAGTATTTCAAAGTCGATTACAGCAATTTCAATTATGCAATTGGCAGAACAAGACCTTCTGGATTTGGATGTTGATATCAGCACTATTTTGGGATATAATGTTGAAAATCCAGATTGTCCAATTGCAGAAATCACAACTAGAATGTTATTGTCTCACACTTCAACAATAATTGACGGTCCAACTTACAGTTCTTTCTTAAGTTCAACCGTAAATGACAATCCTATACCCAACTTAAGCGAATTATTAACTCCGGAAGGTGACTTTTATGATACAGACCAATTTAATAATAAAGTTCCCGGTAACTATTTTAATTACGCTAATGTCAACTATGTAATTTTGGGCACAATCGTTGAAAAGATTTCAAGTTTGCGGTTTGATGTTTATTGTCTGCAAAATATTTTTCAACCATTGGGACTTGATGCTTCCTTTAATGTAAATGACCTGCAAAGTATTGACAGCGTGGCAGTGCTTTATCGAAAAATCAGCGGTGTGTGGACAGCTCAGGCTGATAATTTTGAAGGTATTCAACCGGAATTTACCAATTTGGCAGGTTATATTCCCGGAACTAATGGGGGCAGATTTGGCCCACAAGGAGGATTAAGATGTTCGGCAGTAGATTTAGCAACGATTTTTATGTGTTTAAACAATCCTGAATACTGTCCCACGCCATTGCTCAATCCTGTTAGCATTGCTTCCATGCGTGATGAAAATTGGTTATATAACGGAAGTAATGGGAATAATTACTATGGACTTTTTTTAAGCTGGGGTTTAGGCATTCACAGAATTACTTCTACACCGGGCAACGACATTGTATTACCTGGAAGTTCATCAATGTTTGGGCATACAGGTGAAGCCTATGGATTAGTTAGTGATGCTTATTTCGACACTACCCGTAAAGTAGGATTTATTTTTATTACTAACGGTGTAGGTGTTGGCTACCAAACAAACATCTATTCTGCTTTTTACACAATAGAACAAGAAATATTTAATGCTATTGAGAATTATAGTAATCTTAGTAGTTGTCTTGCATTAACCATAGATTCGGAAATAAATAACAATAGTTCATTTATTTACCCGAATCCTGCAAGTAATGAAATAAATATTAAACTTAATAATTTCACACATGTGGCTCCTATAAAAGTGTATAATATGGAAGGAAGGGTTGTCATGGAGGATACTATTATTTCGCAGGATATCACAATTGACATTTCAAATTTGAAGAGCGGACTTTACATAATACAAATTGAGGAACAAATAGAAAGTTTTGTCAAATTTTGATCTTTTAAAAATAAAATCAATAAAAAACTGAGTAACGAAAGGAATATGGCCCACAAAAATGGATATCAGCCGAGCAACATTTTCCTACTCTATCATCTCCTCCCAACTCGAACTCGTATTTTGTTGCCGGCTTTTATTTGCAGTAATTTCAATAAGTTACAAATGCGCCCTATCAATTTTAATTATTTTGTTATTTTTATATGCTTGTTAACATTGGAGTGGGAGGTGAAGGATTTAATTTTTTTACACCCGATGGATAGCGGGTCTGCCGTTATCGAAAAGTAAAATAAGATTTATGAAAAAAAGTGTATTTATTATTGCAATAATGATTAGCCACTTGGGATATGCGCAGGTTACCTTAGATAGTTTAAAGGGATATTATACTTTCAACGGGAACTTATTTGACAATTCCGGTAATTCAAATCACATTATTTCCTCATCAGGCACCTACTCAATTGATCGCTTTGGGCAGACAAACAACGCTTTTTTGTTAGATGGAATAAATGATTCATTAGTAATTCCCGTATCGGAATTTGGACCTATTGCAGGTGATTTCACAATCTCTTTCTGGTACAAAACAAATTCATCATCGGTGATGAATTTGTTTTCATCGAAACAATTTCCGACGGATACCACCTCCAATTTTGAAATTCAACTTAACAGTCATAATTCGGTTTATCTGGAGTATTTTAAACAAATCTGGTATCAAACGTTCACTTATTGGAACGGTTCAGGCGCTAATAACAATGCAGTTGCTGAAGGGGCACCCGGCTTTTTTACCAAAGGTGAATGGTGCCATTTTTTAATAACCCGTAATGCAGATACCCTACAAATTTTCCGAAACCACAATCTTTACAGTTTTAGTATTGACAACATTTATAGTGGAAGTCTTGGTGACATGGTGGAACTTGTGTTTAGTGCTTCTCCGTATCGGTTTAAAGGAGCCATTGATGATTTAAGACTTTATAACAAAGGTGTAAATCAACAAGAGGTTGATCAATTGTGGTTTGAAAACCAACCGATACAATTTATTTCTCCAAAAGCAACAGATGCATTTGTACAAAATTCAAATCCGCTGATTTATTGGGAGTATAACGATTCGATTATTGGTGACTCCATCGATGTGGAAATGCGCATTAACAATGGTGTTTGGCTCTCTTACGCTGCACACTCCCAAATGGCTTATGAAAATGCGTTTTATTTTAATTTGAGCCCTTACCCGATCGGAAGTATTCTTGAATTTAAAATTTCCGACAAATTAGATACCTCCATTCATCAACTTTCAGGCGCATTTGCAATAAGCCCGTATGACTGGGTTAGCGTGCAAAGCAGCCTGCCGTTTACTCCAAGAGACGGTGCCGGCTTACTGAATTTTCAAAATAAAATGTGGCTTCTAGGTGGTTGGGATCCGCCTTATCATCCGCCCAATAATACACACAGCGAAGTATGGAGTTCAAATGACGGCGTGACCTGGAATTTTGAAACAACTGCGCCGTGGCCGGGAAGACACTGTTCTGCCTGGTTAACCGACAGTTTAAATATGTATGTAATCGGGGGTGATCAGCAATCGGGATGTCTTACTGATGTATGGAAGAGTGCTGATGGCATCAATTGGATACTGTTGGAAGACACGATACCAGAATATAATGCACGTAATAACCCCAATTATGCATATGCTAATGAAAAATTTTATTTGTTTGGAGGAGAACAATGCTCAGAAGCAGGTTTAAGTGAAGTATGGGAAAGTTCAGACGCTATCACTTGGAACCGGTTACCCGATGCACCTTGGCTAGGAAGAGGAATGCAAATTAATTCCTGTGTTGATGACCTCGGTCAAATATGGATGCTCGGAGGTTCTAATGAGGGAGACAGAAGATCATTCAATGAAGTATGGAAAACAAGTGATGGAATTAATTGGATACTGGTGAATGAATCAGCTCCGTGGACAGGCAGGTATTGGCATACTGTGGCATGGTTTGATAATAAATTATGGGTGATGGCAGGTGGGGCTACTTCCATTGAAATGAATGACATATGGTATTCTGAAGATGGTATTATCTGGCATGAGTTAAAAAGCACCACAGGTAATTGGCCCATCGGATCCAGGCATGGGCAATCAACAACCGTTTATGATAATTCGTTGTGGTATATGTGCGGAGTATTAACAAATAACGCATGGAAAATAATCAATACAACATCGACAACCGGCGTGGCGCAAATCCCAAAACAGTACGAATGGTACACCATTTTTCCGAATCCTGCAAATTCAACGTTAAACATAAAAACGAATAATACAATGCCTATCGGAAACTACGAAATTTATAATTCAACAGGAATGATAATAGCTTCAGGAAGCACTTCGGAATCCAGCATTCAAATTGACATTTCCAACCTCTGTAATGCAATATATGTAATTCAGTTTTTGAATATAAATTACGCTTGTAAATTTATTAAACAGTGATACCATCCTATATTATCGTTGGCTGTTGCCAATATCTGATT
>Ga0163147_10000631_pt1 | contig 54933 bp, 58 predicted proteins | sample OliLakLV19MP6G1_FD_148597 | JGI IMG/M metagenome (GOLD analysis project Ga0163147, IMG submission 148597) | Freshwater microbial mat bacterial communities from Lake Vanda, McMurdo Dry Valleys, Antarctica- Oligotrophic Lake LV.19.MP6.G1 | ecosystem: Environmental > Aquatic > Freshwater > Lake >... | reverse complement strand
TATCGCGCCGCGCCACCACCGGCACGCATCTAGCCATGGCCGATGGCTGTGGCCCACCCTGCGCACGCCCATGCAGCACTACACCCTACCGTTCGCCGGGACAGCACCGCGCGCCGAAGGCCCGAAGAGGGCGTGCTCTACCAGGCCGTGCAAGCCCATTGGCCCCAGGTGCTGGAAGATCGTATCCGATTCACGGAGCCGTGTAGCAAGTTAGAGGTGGCGGGCCCAAGGTGTGCCCATGGCAACAGCATCAGAATGGGCAGAGCGCGTGACTGCGTGGCGTGCGAGTGGGGAAATTGCGCGTGAGTTTTGTGTTGGACGCGGGTACTCGGCCCATGCGCTGCTAGCTTGGTCGAGTCGACTGGGAAGACGCGCGCGGTCGAGACCGCAGAAGACGGTGCCGCTCGCACGCGTTGTGGTGGAGAAGCGGCGTGAAACGCCCCAGCGCGGGGCGGCAGTGGTCGTGCAAGTGGGCGGAGCGCGAGTCGAAATCATGGCAGGCACCGATCGCACGACACTTGCTACAGTGTTCGACGTTCTGCTCGGTCGCAGGGCTCTTTGAGGCGCAATGATACCGAGCGGCGTTGAGATTTTCGTTGGGCTAGTGCCGGTCGATCTGCGCTGGGGTTTCGATCGCCTTTCGGGGATTGTAGAGGAGCAGATTGGGCGTTCCGTACGGAGCGGGGCGCTGTTTGTGTTCTTTGGCAAACGGAGATTTGCCCTCAAGATCTTGTTTTTCGATGGCAGCGGGATGTGCATTTTTTACAAGCGATTGGACAGCGCCATTTTTCGGATCCCCGACGCAAAACAAGACGCCACCGGCAGCATTGTGCTCACCGAGCGAGAGCTCGATGACTTGTTGGATGGCATCAGTATTGAGGCACGAGCACCGGCTCGAAAGCGCGTGCGGGTTCACTGAAAAGAAGTTAACCCGATGCAAGAAAGTGTTTGAATAATCAGACCGCGTGTGGCACAAGGACATGCGTGTCTGAGAGTACTCATCTTCAAGCACTGAATCTAAGCGCTGTATTGCAAGCGGAGCGCAGTGCCGGCGCTGCTCAACGTGAGATACTCCTTGCGCGCATCGCAGAGCTCGAAAAAGAGCGTGATAACTTGCGTGCCTCCCATGAGCGATTGCGCCAAGAGCTTGAGCTGTTCAAGCGGCGGCTGTTTGTTGCCAAAGCCGAGCGGGTCGATACTAGGCAGCTTGAGCTCGAGTATGCGCAAAAGCTGCAAGAGCTCGATTCGCTTGCTGGGACGTTGGGGATGCCACTTCGCGTTGTTGAGCGGGTTCACCGCAAGCCGACGCGAGGAGCGCAACCATCGCCAAGCCAACGCACTTATCCGTTCTCACTATACACCGTACCAGGAACCGCCCCGCGAAATGGCGGGACAATGTCTGTTTAGCCGCCTCCGCGTCGTCCCGCAATCCCCTCATTTGCATTCCAAATAATGTCACATGGCTCCTCCAAACTCTGTCGTTGCCAGTCCGTAGGCAGTTTGACCGGTCTGCTGTTTGCAGGGACGCCAATTCGATCTCATGCTACCGAAATGAAAGTGAATTCGCTCTCCCGCGGTCACAGTTATCACTCCCCGTTAGCCTTTCTTCTCACCACCGCGTTGTTGACGACTGGGTGTGCGGCGACAGCATGTCCTCCCGTAGGGTGCACCGACGTGGCTAACCTGCACACCGTTTTCGCCCGAGACGAGTTGCCAGACGGGCCTGCAACTCTGATGCTATGCGGCTTCGGCGGGTGCTTTGAGGGGACGTTAACAATACCGCCTCCAGAAGCGGCCACTCCCCCCGAGCTCGTCGACGCAGGAGATGCTAACGTTTCTCTTCAGTTTCGGTCCCTGGCCACGCCAACGGGGGTCGATCTTAGTGTGCGGTGGACCACACGTAGGCCACAGCCCGACACTGCAACGTTCACGCTCCGCGTCAGTGCTGCGAACGGGACAGTCTTGGTACGAAAGGGCGAGGTTGTGTACAAAGCGCACCAATTGCACGGTGACGACTCCGCCTGCGGACCAGTGTGCTTTAGTGGCGCAGCGGAGCTTGTCGCGCCGCCCAACTAATGGCGTGCGAGCTTCAACGGTGCCCCGTTGCGCTCGTAGGCGCTGACACAATGGCCCGTCGACGCACAGCCTGAACCCAAGGCTCAAGCCCGCACCTGGCCCGCAGCGAACGGCTCTGATGCGTGGCGGAGCATGCATAGTCGAAAAACGCTGGTCTTTGTTCACTTCAGGCGAGTCAAGGGGACCGCGAGCTGGGCTCCCCTTGCTCGGATCCCAAGCGTCCGCTCCTACTGGCAGGTGCCAGCGTTACAAACTGTACCGCCGCCGGCGCTGCAGTCTTCGGCGAATGAGCAAGCCGCGAGGTTCGCGGGAGCACAGCTGATTGCAACCGTAGAGGCCCCCTGCGCACAATTGCAGCAGCTCAAGTCGTTGCCAAGCGCGTCGTAGTTGCATCCAGCGAGCGGAGCTTCAGCTAGCTGGCATGGATCGCCCACCGTGCCAAGAGTGAAGGTCCCGTCAGCGGCGGTTTCCGTGAATAGCGCACTATCGACAATGCTCCCGTCGGGACATTCCGCAGCGTATCCGTCGCAGACCACGAATATTGAGTTGTTTTCCGTGTCTTCGACCTGCGTACAGCTCTCCAATCCGGCGTCGCCGTCGATATTTTCCGTCCAAGTGTAGGAATTACTCCCACGTAGTTAGCCTGATGCGTGACGGAAATATAAAACGTTGACGTTTTGGACCGTGAGGTTCACGTCTGGCTGATCGAAGGGGATCACGGTAGGAGTTGCGGAAACAGGATGATCGATATGCGTGGCAACCAGGGGTGACGGCGTGAGCGGCATGCTCAATGCAGCCTCACAGGTTCCCTCGTTGCAAATGTTGGGTTGGGTACAGTCCGAGTCGTCAAGGCACTCAGTGCCAACCGTTAACGAGCAAACGATATCCTCACCACCCCTCGTAACGTCGAGGTAAGTGCGAAATAGCGTCGCGTACACGTGGGCCACATCCACGCCCAACACCAAAAACAGCCACGCCCACTCAGGAAACGGATCTGTTGACCAATCTAAAACATGATTGAACGCGACGAGCAACAACGCCAACAACGCGCTCCCGCCGAACACGCTGAGCTCCAACCGTGGCGACCAAATCCAGGCACCCCCAATGCAGGTGTGCTGTGCTCGTGCGCTTGGCATCGACACGCGCGTGCATGGATCAGCCATACAGCGATTTAAATGGGATCTGGGTCAGGCCTGCCACCTTCTCGGCTGCGCTCACCCCCTGATACTGAGCTTCTTCAAAGAGCGGCACACCCGACAAATCGGAGTGAGCCGCAAACACGTTCGGAGCCACAACGCTCGCGCGTCGCCGCCCCTCTGAGCTCCAGAAGCCGACGCTAGGGCGCACCATCGCATGGCCCCACCGCCAAACATCGATGCTACCCACCAGGCTCCTTAGGTCGGGGTGAGCACGCTCAAGGTCAGCCAAGATCGCGTCGCAAGCCGTCGCGTGGTCGAGGTGTAAGAGCTTCTTCCTCTCCACTGCCAGCTCCGCGCTGACGAGCGGCAGGTAGTACGTGAGTACGGTGGGTCCGAAGTCGGAAAGCGCCTGGTGGGTGGCTACCACGTAACCCACTGAAGGGCTGCCATAAAGCACGTTATCCCAAGCCATGGGGAAGCCCGCCTCCTTGGGGCGACCGTTTAGATGCAGGTTAGCAACGAGCCAGCTGGAGTACTTAAACTCGCGGAAATACGCCGGAGGTGATGTTCTAAACGGCACCCAGAGCCGCTGAATGATGAACTGCGGCACGGCCAAGATCGCGGCGCGCGCGTGCACCACCCGGGTTCGCTTGCTGGCAACATCCAGCACTTTTAGGCTAACGCCAGATGTATGAGGAGAAACCTCGTATACCAACTGGCCCGAGCTCACGCGCTTGCCGGCACGTTCAGCGAGATGCCGGACCAATCGACCATTCCCCTCAGGCCAGGTGAGAAATGGCTGCGTCGGAGCGCCCGCCTGCGGCTGGCGTGCGACGAAATAGAAAAGGAGTGCCCAGGCGCTCGTGGTGGCGAGCGTGGCGCCGTAATCATCGCGGCAACAGTAGTCGAGGTACCAGAGAACCCGGGGCGAGCGGAAGCCGTGAGTCTCGCAAAACGCCGCCGCAGATTGCTGATCAAGGACCGTGAGATCGGCTGATTCTGCTGAATACGCCACGGGGAGCGTGAAGGCACGTCGCGCCTCGGAGTCCCGGAAACCCGCCCACTTTTGCACCAAACTCTCAAAGCGCTCAAACTCCGCGAGGTCTTCGGGACTGGCCCCCGCCGCGGGGAAAAACCCCTCATGCCAAGCACCCTCGCAGAAGATCCGCTCTTCAGGCTCCCGGATCAGAACGTTTTCTGCTGGCTCACCGCGCTCATCGAACGCGCCAACCTCTTGCAGCAGCCTACGCAACGCTCCATTCTCTGCGCCCGGAAGCGGCACATAGTGCGCGCCCCACGGGTACGCACTCACCGACGAGCTGCCCGAGGTGCTCGTTCCGCCCAACCACCCCTCCATTTCAAACAGCTGAAAATCCGATAAACCCAATTGATCGAGCCGCCACGCTGCCGAGAGCCCGCTAGGTCCACTGCCCACGATCGCGATATCAACAGTTACAGGTTTCGCGTCGTCGGTCTGTGAAGCCAGCCGAGCATCGCGCAGCAGATGCCCGAGTTCTGGTGAAGGTCCCAGCAGGCGCCCCCGGACCGGGCTCGAGCGGCGACACGCGTGAGCGGCCAGCGGTGCGCCCAAAAGGAGCGTCAAAATCTCCCGTCTTGTGGTCATGCCAAGCAGCAGCGGCACTCGGGACACATTCTAGATGGCCGCAAGCTTAGGCTTCGTTTGTCGCTCGGCTTCGGCCACCAGGCGCGAATAGGCGCTGAACTGAAAATCGTCTTTTTCCTCGATCCGATGAGTAGCGCCTGGGGGCAAGCTCATGCTGCGCATGGGCGGTGGCCGACCCGCGAATGAGGCCAGGCTCGACTTTCGAATGCTCTCGTCTATCCGAACCCCTGCGCGATCAGCAATCAGCTCAGTGAGACGCCGCAGATCTTCCGCAAGATTGCCGGTAGGCTCGGGAAGCAATGAAAAATCGAAGCCGCGAGAGTCAATTCGCGCTGCCCACAGTACTGTGTGGAAGTGGAGATCGGCTCCTGCAAAGGCTTCCTCGGTTCCCGCGTTGAACGTCTCTCGAAAAACAGCCACCTCCGCAGCGCTCGGGGCCAAAGCGCGCATCGAACTGCTACTGGAGCTGCCGCTCCGCGGTTGGTGGCGCCCCAGGCGAACCTCGCCGCGCACGATCGTGAGGAGCGCCTGATATGGAATATCCATGGCGCGCCCTTGGAGAAAGAGCACCAAATGGTCTGGCTTGAGCTCAAGTGCATCCAGTTTGACGATTTTGCGCTGGGGGTCGTGGGCGAACTCAGAGTCTACCAGACACGCGTGGAAGCCGTTGCCACGCAAGGTATTAGCGAGTTCAGTCGCTTCTGCCAGGTCACCTAACGTCTTCAGCAGGCTCCAGCTACCCGTCCGGACCCGGTTCTTCAGATCGTACACGACCAAGCCCGTCAACTCTGCAAGCCGTTGATAGCTAGAGGGGGATGTGTCAAAATCGGGGGCGAGCAGGATGAGCATGAAAGAGCCGGTATCGGCGCAGAAGCGTAGCGCAAAACGCCCTGACGCCAAACTTGCTCGAAGGCCCGGCGGCGTGCGTGCTAGAAGACGCCCCGTTTCTAAGCGGAGTATTTCTTGATGATCAACTGGTCTGGCTTCACCCATGCGCTCTTGGCTACCTTGGCGTACTCGGCGCTCGGCATCGCGCTGTTCCTCCTGAGCTTTCTCTTAATTCAGAAGCTCACCCCCTTTTCGATTCGCAAGGAAATCGAGACCGACCATAACGTAGCGCTGGCGATCCTGATTGGCGCGGTGATCTTGGGCCTTAGCATCATTATTGCTGCGGGCATCAGCGGGTAGTCGGTTGGGTGCAGACGCAGCCCATCCCCAACTACCGTGCACTGGTTGCACCGGGTAACGACCCTATGCCTCCCGCTACGTGGATCGTGCTCACCATGATCCTGGTGATAGCCACGACGGGCCTGGTGTATGAACTCGTGATGGCCGCCGTTGCAAGTTATCTTCTCGGCGATACGGTGGTTCAGTTCTCACTCATCATTGGTGTCTATCTTTCGGCGCTGGGCGTGGGTGCCTACCTTTCGCGGTTCGTCGAAGCAGACCTTGAGCGAGTGTTTGTGAGTGTTGAGCTTGCAACGGGCCTCTTGGGCGGGCTCTCAGCCCCGGTCTTGTTCTTGGCGTTCGCGTATGCCCATGCCTTCGGGTTCGTGCTGTATGGCTTGGTGCTGCTGGTGGGCATGTTGGTGGGCCTAGAGCTGCCACTCATGGTGCGCCTGCTTCGGGACACACTCGAGCTCCGGGAGTTGATTTCCAGAGCGTTAACCTTCGACTACATTGGCTCGCTCCTCGGCTCGGTGGCCTTCTCGCTCTGGCTCTTTCCAGAACTCGGCCTGGTGCAAACCTCCCTCCTGTGCGGCGCGTTGAACGCCCTGGTGGGTTGGTTTGGGGCGCGGCTGCTGTTGCGAGACGCGAGAGCTCGGTATTTGGCTCAAACTCAGGCCTTTTTGGTACTTTGCCTCCTCGGAGGAGTGGGTGTCTTTGCCACTCCGCTCATGTCGTTTGTGGAGAGTCGATTCTATCGCGGGGAAACCCTCCTGCACACGGAGCAGTCTGCGTATCAGAGGATTGCCCTTACCGAGCACGCGGGCGCACTCAGCTTGCACTTGAATGGCAATTTACAGTTTTCAGCTGAGGACGAGTACATTTACCACGAAGCGTTGGTGCATCCCGCGATGCTGTACGCGCACGAACGGAGGCGCGTGCTGATTGTGGGCGGTGGCGATGGCCTCGCGCTCAGGGAAGTTCTGAGATGGCCAACGGTGGCGAGTGTCGTGCTGGTGGAGCTCGATCCGCGGATGACGGAGCTTTTCGGCTCTGAACCACGTCTCACTGCGCTCAACAAGAACTCGCTCACCGATCCTCGCGTTCAGATTGTCAACCAAGACGCGATGGTGTGGCTCCAGCACACAGAGCAGAGCTTCGACGTCGCCATTGTCGATTTCCCCGATCCAACGAACTACAGCCTGGGCAAGCTCTACACTGAGTTTTTCTATCGCGAATTGAACTCGCACTTGAGCCGCGGAGGCGTCTTTGCCGTACAGTCGACGTCACCACTCTTCGCACGGGAATCCTATTATTGCATCGTCGAGACCTTGAAGGCGGCCGGGCTGACGACAGCGCCCTTCCACGCCTTCGTTCCCTCTTTTGGTGAATGGGGCTTTGTGCTTGCTGGGAGTAGCCGGCTCGAGCAACAGGTGCCACTCCCGAAGGGTCTCCGCTTTCTGGACGTCGAACGCCTCCGCGCTCTGTTCGTTTTCTCGAAAGACATGCAACCCGTCCCGGCTGTGCCGAATCGCCTCAATACACAGGCATTGGTGCACACTTACGTCTCAGACTGGCAAGGCCTCAACTAATCCCCCGCGCTCCCCACTCTCGTGTAGAGCCGGCTTCCGCACGGTGCTAGAAGACGCCCAGAAAGAACGAGGTCCCTATGCGTCATCTCACAGTGCTCTCCCTGCTCGGCACCCTCTCACTCGCGGCAACATGCGCCCTCAATGCGGGGGCGGCGCCGCTCGCTCAAGAACCAGCAAAGGCTGCTGCCAAGCCCGTAGCGGTCGTGCCCGTCGCACCTGTTGCACCTCCGGCCATCGGCCACACAGAAAGCAAAGATCCAGCGCTCACGGCGCTCGAAGAATTACGCGCCTCCATTCAACGGCTCACGCTCGAAAATGGCCTACGTGTGGTGCTCAATGTGGACTCCACATTTCCAACTGTTGCCGTTTCAATGACGTACGGCGTGGGTTCGCGAAACGAAGAAAAAGGGCGTAGCGGTTTTGCCCACCTGTTCGAACACATGATGTTTCAGGGCAGCCGCCACATTAAAAAGGGCGAGCACTTCACCCTGGTTGCGGCGCGCGGCGGCTCCATGAATGGCACCACCTCCGAGGACCGCACCAATTATTATCAAGTGTTGCCGAGCAACGAACTCGCGCTCGGGCTCTGGCTGGAAGCCGATCGCCTGAAGTGGTTGAGTGTGACTCAGGAAAATTTCGAAAATCAGCGCAAAGTCGTCCAAGAAGAGTACCGGATGCGGGTCGCCAACGCGCCTTATCGAATGGGGCATATCCGTCTCGAGGAGCTCGCCTATCAGGGCTATTGGCCTTACGAGCACTCAACCATCGGCTCCATGGAAGATCTCGACAACGCCCAGCTGGAGTGGGTGCTTGCTTTCCACCAGCGCTACTACGCGCCCAATAACGCCGTGCTCACGGTGGCGGGGAACTTCGACGCGGATGAAGCGGTGGCACTCATCCGGCACTATTTCGGTGAAGCCGCGCGTCAGCCGAGCCTCTCGCCATTTCAGTTCCCCGCGATGCCAGAGCAGAAAGCCGAAAGGCGCGCTCAGGTGGAAGACTCCAACATCAAAACGCCTGGATTTTACTATGCTTGGCCGATCGCTCCGACCCATTCAGCGGAACACTATGCGATCGAGCTGGCGGCCCTCGTGCTCACGGATGGTGAGAGTTCGCGCCTGTACCGTGATCTCGTGCTTGGCAAAGCGGTCGCGCAGAGCGTGAACGCCTGGACGGGAGACCACCCCGGACAAGATATGTTCGAACTGCAGGTCGTGCTCACGGAGCGAGCGAAGCTTGAGGCGGTTCAGAAAGCGGTGGACGCTCAGATCACCGCCCTCGGCACTTCTGGACCGACACCCGCCGAGCTCGCACGGGCCATGAATCGCCTGCGCACCCACTTCATCTTTGGCCTGCAATCCAACATGCACCGGGGCATTCGCCTCGGAGAATATGAATCGATCTGGGGAGACGCGCGGCTTCTCACGCGCGAACTCGAAGGTTACCTGCGAGTCACACCCGAAGCTGTGAAACGCGCTGTTTCCAGCATGCTCGTGTCGAGTCGCCGCAGCGTTGTCGAAGTGAACCCTGCACGAAAGGCTGCCAAGTGAAATACTGCCTCCCATTCCGTTTTCTGTCGTTGGGCTCCCTGTTTTTGGGTTTGGTCGCGCTCGAATGCCGCAGCCCCGCGCTTCCGCAGAGCCCGGCACCCCTCCGAGCAGTCGCGCCTCGGGCTCCGCTGAAGGTCGAAGCAGATCCATTTGCAAGCCCCCCACCGCGAGGCCTGACACCTGAACTCAAGTTTCCGAAGATTGAGCATCGTAAGCTGAACAATGGCCTTGAGCTGCGCGCTATTCGCCATGGCAGATTCCCAATCATTGAGTTGCGCCTGGTCATTCAGTCGGGCGTCGCCTCAGATACAGAAAAGGCCGGCCTCGCCAGCCTAACAGGCGAGCTGCTCAAAGCGGGTGGGGCTGGGAAATACACCAGCCAATCGCTCATGGAGCATGCGGAAACCTTAGGGTCGGGCCTGGATATCGTCACCAGCCGCGACAAAACACAGATTTCAATGTCCGTCACGCGACACAATCTTGAGCCGGCGCTCGAGTTATTGGCGGCCGTCGCCACCGCGCCGAGGTTCGACCCCGCAGAGTTCAAGAAGCTCAAGGAGCGCGAGCTGGATCGGGTCAAAGGCTCCGCGAAAGGGAGCGCCGGCTGGGCCGCCAACATGTTGATGCATCGCGAGCTCTTTCGCCTGCCTTCAGGTCAGCACGCCTATTCCAAGTACGACGCCAGCCCCGAAAGTCTGAAGGCGCTCACGCTTTTGGACTGCAAACGTTGGTACAAGGCGAACGTCACTCCAGGCAATTCGGTGCTCGTTGTCGCAGGCGACATCGATACGGAGGAGTTGTCCCGTGAAGCAGAGCGCCTATTCAAGAATTGGACGGGCGGTGCGCCCCCGCTTCCGAACTTCACGCGCCCCAATTTGCCTGAGCAAACGAGCGTCTGGATTGCCAATCGACCCGGCGCAGCTCAGAGTGAAATCCGCGTGGCAACGCTCGGTCCGGAGCGCACTGTCGAACACTGGGCTGCCCTCGCGATTGCTGATCAAATTTTGGGCGGGGGCGTTTCGGGCAGGTTGTTTCTGGACGTGCGTGAGCAGCGCTCGCTGGCGTACAGCACTTACTCTGACGTGGCGGAGTTAGCGCATGGCCCAGTGCCCATCATTCTCTCCGCCGGCACACAAACCGCCAAAACACCGCTGGCGGTGCAGGCTTTGCTCGACAACTACATTAAGCTCGGCAATTCCCCGCCGAGCGCTGACGAACTGCAGACCGCGTCGCAATATCTCTCTGATAGCTTCCTGATTCAGCTGGAAACTCTCGGAACGGTCGCCGAGCTCAGCGCGCATCTCGCCGTGCTCGGGCTCGCCGACAATTACTACGACCAGTATCGGCAACAGGTGCGTGACCTGAACGCCGCCACCGTCGAAGAAGTCGCCGCCCGCTATTACGTGCCGGGGCGCGTCATCATCGTTGTTGCCGGTGATGCGGATCGAATTGCTAAGCCGCTGACGCGATTTGGAAAGGTGAGCGTGGTGGATCCCGAGAAGGAGTTTGCGACTCAGGTGCTGCTTCCCCATGATCCAAATGTCACACTCGACGTACCTGAATGAGCTGAGCCAGTTCGACTCAGCCTTGATTTGAAGCTAAGCTACTGGCGTAGCGCCTCATGTTGCTCCGTCGCTCTGTCCCACTCCTTTGGCTGACGCTTCTCGCGTGCAGTGCGGAATTTCGCGCGGGCGACGCGCTGAATGCGGACGCTTCAGGCGGAAACGGCCTCGTTAGCTTGGCGCCCGGCGTACTTCCCACGGTGTCAGGAGGAGCCAACGGAACAGGCGCAAATCATGAGCTCGACACGGGCTCGGCGCTGGGTAGCGGCGGCTCGCCGGTGAGTTCAGGCGGTAGCCCTCAAGGGGGCACCAAGGCCGGCAGCTTCTGCGCTGTCGGCAAAGTAACGCTCCGGGCGGTTCCGCCGCCAGCCGCCCCAGCGGGCAGCTATTGCGGAAGTGCCTGTTCTGTCGGCTGGCTCGAAATCACCAGCAGCGAAGGGGCAAGCGTCGTCGTAGATCTACCGTGCGGGGCGGTAACCTGCGACCTCTGCGAGCAGACCGTTTGCACGGCAGATGTTTGTAAGAACGCTCCGCTTGCCAAGCTGGGCCTGGAATATGTCTGGGATGGCACTCGGTTTTTAGCTAACTCCTGCGGCGGCACGAGTCTTTGCCAGGAGAGAAGCTGCGTCCCGCCAGGTCGTTACATGGCAAAGATGTGTGTGGCTCTGACCGAGACAGCCGTCGGAGGTGTGTGCGTGGCCTCCGAAAAGGTCCTGTGCGCCCCGCCCGTTGCCTTCGATTTTCCGGGGACGGCCATCGTCACGGGCACGTTGCCTGTCCCCTGAGTTTCATTCGACTGTTGGGCCGGGTGGAGTTCCTGGGGATGAGTTGGGGCTATCACGTGTCGGATGGGTGGGTAAATTGTGTTCAGGGGGCGCGAAAGTTCAGTAAGCACGAGCCCTTAGGGCCCTTGGGCTAATTCTAGTGGTTTTAACTTGCCGAACCCCAATTGATTGGGGTATCAGGGTGGTTCTTGGGGTTCTCACCCCGTCTGTTACGTGCACACGATCTCAGGGCTTGAAGACAAATCTAAGATGCGGTACTGAACTTCTCTTCACCTGAAGTCCAAAAAAGGAAAGTCGCAACGACCACCCCGAACCGACTCACGCTCCCCGACGAGGGGGTGCCAGGGCTGGCTCAGGGATTCGAAAATAAGTTGGCGGTGATGGGTGGGCCATCACCCCTAGACCTGCCCGAGCAGCCTGTCGGCTGACTTGGAACGGGTCCAGGTGGGCGTTTGTCTGGGGTCCGTCAGCGTCTGTATGTGTGCATGAGTGGGATTCGTAGGCAAGCAGAGTCTTAATTGAACTGAGTTTTTTGAGGAGGCAATTGATGGCGCAATCGACGATCGTGGGTCAGGAAATTGGCGTGAAGAGTGGCGAAGTCCGGCGTAAGGCGGCACCGAGCGAGAAACAAACCGGGGTGAAGTTTCGCCGCCGCTACACTCTGGCGGGTGAAGATCCGCTGAAGTCCACGGTGTGGGAACGCCGGCAGAGCGTGATCACCAATCCTGACGGCTCCGTGGTCTTCAAGATGGAAGGCGTGGAGATCCCAAGCCAATGGTCGCAGCTCGCCACCGACATTGTCGTGTCAAAGTATTTCCGCAAGGCGGGCTTACACGGCGACAAAGACCAAGGTGAAGTCAGCGTTCGCCAGGTCGTCGAGCGTATCTCTAAGACGATTCGTCGTGCCGGAGAGGACTTCGGCGGATATTTCGAGAGCGCGGAAGACGCGCAAACTTTTGAAGACGAGCTGACATGGATGTTGTGCCACCAGTACGGCGCCTTCAACTCACCCGTTTGGTTCAATTGCGGGCTCTTCCATCAGTACGGAATTGAAGGTTCCGGCGGCAACTGGGCGTGGAATCAAAGCACTGATACCTTCACCGAAACCGCCAACGCCTATTCGCGCCCGCAGTGTTCGGCCTGCTTCATTCAAGCCGTTTCTGACGATTTGATGGGCATTTATGAGCTGATTAAGAATGAGGCGCGCCTCTTCAAATATGGCTCAGGCACCGGTAGCAATTTTAGTTCCGTGCGGGGCAAGCAGGAAAAGCTTTCCGGTGGTGGCACATCGAGCGGGCTGATGAGCTTCCTCGAAGTCTTCGACAGAGCAGCGGGAGCCACGAAGAGCGGCGGCACGACGCGGCGCGCGGCGAAGATGGTGTGCCTGGATATGGACCATCCGGAAATTGTGGACTTCATCACCTGGAAGGTCCGAGAAGAGAAGAAGGCGCGCGCCCTGATCGCTTCCGGCTACGAAAGTGATTTTAATGGCGAAGCCTACAAAACCATTGGCGGACAGAATTCAAACAACTCAATTCGTGTTACCGATGAATTCATGAAGGCCGCACTCGGCGGAGGCAAGTGGCAAACCACCGCTCGCACGACCGGTGAAGTGATCGACACCTACGACGCTTCGGAGCTCTGGAACACCGTCGCGGAAGCTGCGTGGAATTGCGCCGACCCGGGCGTGCAATACGACACCACGATCAATCGCTGGCACACCTGCCCCAACACTGGCCCGATCAACGCTTCGAATCCGTGTTCCGAGTACATGTTCCTGGATGATTCAGCCTGTAATCTTTCCTCGCTCAATCTGATCAAGTTCCTGAGCGATAAGGGCGAGTTTGACGTTGAAGGCTATCGACACGCCGTCGACGTGTTCTTCATGGCTCAAGAAATCTTGGTGGATCTCTCAAGCTATCCGACCCAGGGCATCGCCAAAAATTCCCACGATTACCGCCCACTAGGCCTAGGCTACGCGAATCTCGGCACCTTGTTGATGCTGCTTGGGATCCCATACGATTCCGATAAAGGCCGCTCGATCGCCGGCGCATTGACCTCGATTCTGTGTGGGCATGCCTACGTTCAGAGTGCCAACATGGCGCGCGCCAAGGGCCCCTTCCCTGGCTACTACAAGAACCGCGAGCCGATGCTCAAGGTGATGCGAATGCACCAGGAAGCTGCGTACGCGATCAACCGCGATGAATGCCCGGACATCCTCTGGCGTGCAGCCTGTGAGGATTGGGACAATGTGGTGGAGCTGGGTGAAAGCTTCGGCTTCAGGAACGCACAATCCACCGTTCTGGCACCTACGGGCACGATTGGCCTGTTGATGGACTGTGACACGACGGGCATCGAGCCTGATTTTGCGTTGGTTAAGTTCAAGAAGCTGGCCGGCGGTGGCTACTTCAAGATTGTTAATCAGTCAGTGCCAGAAGCGTTGCGCCGCTTGGCCTACAGCGAAGCGCAAATTTGCGAAATTGTGGCCTTTGTGTCCGGCACCAACACCTTGTTGGGAGCACCCGAGGTGAACCGCGGTTCGTTGCGCGAGAAGGGCTTCACTGACGAAGATTTGGCCAAGGTGGAGAACGCGCTGGTCGGTGTGTTCGACCTGGGAATGGCCTTCGCTCCCTGGGTCGTAGGCAAGGAAGCTTACGAGCGCTTGGGTGTGACAACCGCCAAGATCAGCCAGCCCGGCTTTAGCTTGCTGAAACACCTCGGTTATACGGCATCGCAAATCGAAAAAGCCAACGATGTCATCGTCGGTCGCATGACGATTGAGGGAGCTCCCGGCCTGCGCGCAGAGCATTACGCCGTTTTTGATTGTGCGAATCGTTGTGGCAAGACGGGTGAGCGATTTCTGGCTCCAATGTCGCACGTCAAGATGATGGCTGCGGCTCAGCCTTTCTTGTCAGGCGCGATCAGCAAGACCGTCAATTTGCCGAGCGAAGCTACGGTCGAAGATGTTCGGCAGATCTATGCTGAAGGTTGGAAGCTTGGGCTCAAGGCCGTTGCTCTGTATCGCGACGGCTGCAAATCCTCGCAGCCGCTCTCTACCAGCGACAAAAAGACCGAACAAGAAACCGAATCGCCAGCTATTGCCGCAGCGGTTCAGGTTCGGGCGGCGGCCATTCCGACACAGCCACAAGGTTCTCGCGTACGCTTGCCTAAGAAGCGCCGCGGCTTCACTCAGGAGGCGCAGGTCGGTGGGCACAAAGTCTTTCTGCGCACGGGTGAATATGAAGACGGCTCATTGGGTGAGATCTTCATCGACATGCACAAGGAGGGAGCAGCCTTCCGCTCGCTCATGAATTGTTTTGCCATGTCGGTGTCGGTGGGCCTGCAATATGGAGTGCCGCTTGAGCAATTTGTCGAACAGTTCACCTTCACGCGCTTTGAACCGCACGGTGTTGTCACGGGCCACCCCAACATCAAATTCTCAACTTCAATTGTCGATTACATCTTCCGCGTGCTCGGCGTTGAGTACCTGAAGCGCTATGATTTTGCGCAGGTCAAGCCGGCAGATGAGCCACTTCAGATTGAAGATCCCACGGATAAGAATCTCGTGCAGGTCGAAGCTCCTGCAGAGCCGGCCAGGCTTGAGCTTGGAAAGAGCGGCGACGCTCACGGTTCACTCGATGCGCAGCTTGAGGAAATGATGGGCGATGCGCCGGTGTGCGATGGTTGTGGTCACATCACCGTGCGAAATGGCGCCTGCTATAAGTGCCTGAACTGCGGAAATTCGATGGGCTGTAGCTAAACTCGGGGATTGCTGCGGGAGCTGCCCCTGGGCATAAAAGCCTGGGGGTAGTAAAGAGAACAGCTGGGTGTCGTGCCCTGAGAGGCCGACCGAAGAGGCCGACCGAAGAGGCCGACCGAAGAGGCCGAGAGGATAGTTGCGATGAATCGACAGAGTGCGCATTTGGGTTTGAAGTTCGCTTTCACATTGTTGGGGCTCGGTGCGTTGGCAGCCGTGTCGACGGTAGGTTGCAAGAAGGAAGAGCCACCGCCCCCGTTGCCCGCTGCCGCTCCCGTCGCGGCGCCGCCCCCTCCGCTTGAGCTGGCACCCGAGCCTGAGGCTAGGGTGGAGCCGGATGCTGCTGCACCTGAAGTGAAGAAGGGAACTGGCGTCGCTGGGCCTAGCCTGAAGAAGTGCTGTTCTGCACTCAAGCAGAATGCTGCAAGCGCGCCACCTCCGAACAACGGATACATGCTTCAAGCCGCTGGCTTGTGTGATTCCCTGGTTGCCCAGGGGCAGCAGAAGCAAAGCATCGTCGCCGCAGTCCAGGGTGCGCTCAAAGGCGCCGGAATTCCGGCAGCCTGCCAGTAAGGTCGCGCTCGCAGGTATGTCCTTCGCCACGCTCAGGAAGCGCAGCGTTCCCAGAACGAGCTAGCTCACGCGCAAGTGGTCAAATCCGCCCTGGCTGAGCCGGCGCAGCTTTCCGCCCTCCGTATGAAGCCAGGTGCCTTTGCCACGCTCGACGACGCCAATCGAACGAGCAAATGGCGGCCGTTTCAAGCGAAAACCGGTGGCCAGCAGAGCGTAGTCCTCGCCACCGGTGAGGGAAAGCTCGAGGGGTGCCAGGCCGAGTTTCTCGCAAGTTCGTGCGAAATGAGGCGGCCAACCTGATTTGATTTGAGCGGCGTCAACGATGATCTTCACCTGGCTCGCCTGCGCGATATGTCCGAGATCTTGGGCGAGCCCATCCGACACATCAATCAGCGAATGAGCGCGAGCCGCCAACTTGAGGCCCTCGGACAACCTCGCGATGGGGCGACGCCAACTCTGCACGCAGCTCCATTCAAAGGCACTCAACCCTAACCGCGCGTGTGGTGCGGAACCTTTTGCAAGCCGCGGCCGTTGGCGGGCACGCAACAAGGCCAAACCCAGCGCCGCCAATCCAACCGGCCCAATCAGCCAAACTTCGTCCCCGGGGCGCGCGCCTGAGCGAAGTACAGGCTTCCGAGCTTTGCCCAGCACGGTGGTGGTCAGAGATAGCTGGGGAGAACGAGCAATATTACCGCCGATCATCGGGCATTTTGCCAGCTTCACCGCTGCCAACTGACCACGCGTCAGCTGGAGAAGCTCTGTCCGAGAAAAGCCGACGGGCAACGTGAGTGCAGACGTTAATCCAAGAGGATTCGCAGCCATCGAGGCAAGATCGCTCAGCGCGGCTTGGGTGGCTTTGAACCCAAGATCGGAAAGCCCAATGAGGTCACGCTCGAAATGAACCCCTTCGACACACGCATCAACGCTCACCAGGAGGCGCTCTTTTCCTATCCGCAAGAGGGCCGCGTCATCCCCTATCCCCAATTCGACATGGCTGCTGCTCCTTCCGCCTAAGGTTTGATGCGTACGCGACGCGAATCGGCCAATCAGGGCGATCGCTTCAAACTCTGAGAGCGGCTTCACCCAAGGAACGCTAGCGCGGCCGAGCACTCCGCGAAATCCCCCTCCACCCAAGCGCAGGCGCTAGGCCATCGTTGCGCGACGACAGGGGATCACTACCACGAAGACGGCGCCGTTTGGCTGATTATCTTCAATGCTCACGCGACCATTGTGACTCTCCACCAACCTTCTCACGATCGAAAGCCCGAGGCCCGTGCCACCCTGTTCGCGGGTGGAACTCGAATCAACCTGATAAAAGGCGTCAAAAACACGCCCCTTCTCTGCGGCTGGAATGCCTATGCCGGTGTCTGCGACTCGAAATTCGATCGCCTGGCGGCGCGCCATGAGCACCAAGCCGCCCACATCTTCCGGGCTTGCATCGAGTGTTGTGATCCTGGCGCTCAGCGCGACCGCGCCACCTTCGGGAGTGAACTTGATGGCGTTATCCACAAGATTCAGAAAAACCTGGCGTAAGCGGGCCGTATCGGCCCACATCTCGGGGATGCCCGCTTCGACGTGCACATGGATACCGACGTTCTTCTTACGAGCTGTCGGCGCCACTGTCTGGGCGATATCTCGAACCAAGGGGCCCACAGGCGAATACGCCTTCTTCAGGCTCATCGTACCGCTCTCGAGCTTCGATAGGTCGAGCAGGCCTTTGATCAGCTGGAGCAGCTGCTCGCCTTTCTCGTAAATGGTGCGTACGAACTCGCGCTGCTCCTCCGTGAGGTCCCCCGCGATACCCTCGGAGAGCATCTCGCTGTAACCAATGATAGAGGTGAGCGGTGTACGGAGCTCGTGCGAAACCGTGGCGAGAAAGTTGCTCTTCAATCGATCCAACTCCTTCAGTCGATCATACGCTTCTTGGAGCTTCGCATTCTTGTTCTCCAATTCCTTGTAGCTTTCGCGCACGCTCGAGAGGTGCATGTTTGAAGAAAGCAGGGCGCGATGGCCTGAAAACAAGATGAGATCGAGCGATTTACACAAGTGCCGAGCGATCTGCGAAACCGTCTCCTCGCGCGCCCGCGGCATCTGGGAGAAGAGCGCTTTCAGCTTCTCGGGATCGAGCCCTGTAGCACGCTCTCGAAGCTCCGGGCTAACTTCTAAAACGCCAGCCGGAACAAATGGCCCGATCACCATCCGACCCATCGCACGGGTATCGTAAGTGATACTCACAATGCGATAGACCGCTCCCGACACGCAAGGGAAGGTGAGCTCTCCCGTCTCGGCAGGGTTGATCTGCTTGATTCCATCTACCGTGCCCTGGAGAGCCTCCCGAGTGGCCTTGAATTCGTTCAGATAAGCATAGAAAGGATGCTGCTCGGTCGCGTCCGCGAGCAGCTGCCCTGAAGCGCTGTAAATTCTGAGCGGCAATCGAAACAAGTCGTAGAAGCTACGAATCATTTCGCCAAGGACCGTGCGATCGACGAGATCTTCGAGGGAGTACCCATCGCGAAGCGTGAGCTCATCGAGCGAGCGCAACGGCTGTGAAAGGGGCGCTTCCATCACGCTCGCACCTTGTCGTTTCCCACACCCACTCGAGCCTTGAGCAAATCCTCGAGCGGCATATTTTTTCCTAGTTTTTGCGCGACCTGCAACAAGAACGCGGAACGATTGAAGTTGAATTTCTCTTCCAGCTTGTGCTCATTATCCAGACTCTTCAGCACCAAATGCAAAAGCCCGATAAAGCTTTCTACGACACCTTCAAGCCGCATTGCCGTTGCCAGGTAAACGGGCTCTTGCCCCTGCCCGGCGAGCTCAGCAATCTCGGCATCGCTCCTAATATCCGCCAAATCCCGCTTGTTGAATTGAATGATAATTGGCAGATTCTTGAGCGTGATGCCGCTGTCTTTCAGATTCTGCTTGAGATCTAGAAAGGATTCAGCGTTGTGCTCCGTCTCCGCCAGCTGAGAATCAGCGATGAACGCAACGCCATCCGCTCCCTGGACGACCAAACGTCGCGTGGAAGCATGAATGACCTGCCCGGGCACGGTGAAGATCTTCAGTCGAACCGCCAGCCCCTTGTCTTGACGAAAAGTGAGCGGGAGCAAATCAAAGAAGAGTGTGCGATCATCGCGGGTTTCAAGCGTCATCAGACGCCCCGCGCTTTCGGCTGCGGCCGCTTTGTGAAGCATTTGGAGGTTGGTCGTTTTTCCGCTGAGCGCGGGCCCGTAATAGACCAGCTTGATGGTCACTTCGCGTGTCACAAAATCAAGCTGCATGGCGGTCTCCTGTCACGTCCCTCATCTGGCACTCTCACTATGGCACCTTAGCAACTCTGGAATTGCAAGCGCCGCGGCCTAACCTTCATCGTCTCACATGCGGCCCAATCCCGATGGACGGCACATTCCGCCTAACACCTAAGGACACCAGGCTCCGACCCGCACCTTTGAGGGCAGGTTCCTTTCAGCGCTTTTGGCCGCTGGCCGAAAAGCCGACCGCAGAGATCACGCAAAGCTGGGCAGCGTCGCCCAAAATTGTTCGGCATCACTAATGGCTGAAAGCACCGTCGGGCGCGCAGGGCCACCGATGAGTGAACGGCGCTCAACAGCCTGCACGGGATCCAAGGCCGATGCGATCTCCTCACCTTCCAGCAAGGGATGAGCGGCTTTCAATGTGTCTTCATCCAGCTCACCCAACTGAACGCCACGTGCTTCTGCTTCACGAACCAGCCCACCCACGACGTGGTGCGCCTCTCGGAAAGGCACGCCACGCCGCGCCAACGCATCCGCGAGATCGGTTGCACATAGGTGCCCACGTGTGAGTGCCTTCGCTAACTTCGCGCGATGGAAGGTTGCGGTATCTAAGGCGCCGGTTAACGCTCGGAGTGTGACGAGCGCGCCCTCAAACGCATCAAATATGGGGCGTTTGTCTTCCTGCAGGTCACGACCATAGCCAAAGCACAAGCTCTTTTCTAAAACCAGAAGCGCCGTTGCTGCGCCCACTGCACGCGCGGCTTTGCCACGTGCCAGCTCCGCGACGTCCGGGTTCTTCTTCTGCGGCATCATCGACGAACTCGTGGAAAACTCGTCACTCAGGCTCATGAATCCGAACTCCTGAGTCGACCACAGCACGACTTCTTCGCCGATGCGCGACAGGTGAATGTTCGTGATGGCCAAGCCGGAAGCCACTTCCATCAGAAAATCCCGGCTTCCTGTAGCATCCACCGAATTGCGCGTCGGGTGATCAAAGCCAAGCCTTTCAGCGACCCAAGCTCGATCAAGAGGAAAACCTGTGCCTGCGACGGCACCCGCGCCCAAGGGGCACTCATTCAGGCGCCGCCGCGCATCGAGAAGGCGTGTGGCGTCTCGTCGCAGGAGCTCCTGCCACGCCATCAGATGGTGCGAAAGCCGACTCGGCTGCCCGGGCTGAAGGTGCGTATAAGCCGGCATCAGCGTCTCGATCTCCGCTGTGGCTCGCCCGAGGAGTACCTGCGCCAGAGCGCCGATCGCCAGCACCGTTTCGTCGATCTTGTCGCGTGTCCAAAGCCTCAAATCAGTAGCGACTTGATCGTTTCGCGAGCGCCCGGTGTGAAGCTTCCCGCCCACAGCCCCGCAAATCTCGGTCACGCGGGACTCGATGTTCATGTGAACATCTTCCTTCGCGTCATCCCAACGGAAGCTGCCAGCTTCAATTTCAGCGCGAACTTGCCTGAGCGCGCCCAAAAGATGTGCCGCCTCCTCGCCACTTAACACCCCGGCACGCAGCAAGCCCTCAGCGTGTGCTTCGGAGCCTCGAATGTCCTGCCTCCAGAGCGCCTTATCGATCTGAACACTCGTGTTGAGCTCCGCCATCGCGAGACTGATTTGTTCGGGTAACCTGCCACCGCGAGCCTGACTCATGTGTTTCTCCTTTGGAATTCCGCCCGGAGGCGTGCCACCTTGCCCAGCAAGTTTCAAGTGTGCGGAGCCGCCTCAGCCCAGAACCACTCCGAGTGCACCCGCTTCGAGTTCCCGCAGGCGCCCGAGGAATCGACGGTAATCTCGGCCGGGCGTTTCTCCTGGGCGCACTCGCAGCGCGAAATCAGTGATTCGCGTGGTCGCAAAGCGCAGGCAAGCGATGGCACCCTCCGCCAACGCACCAACGCGCTCGGCGGGCGTGATAGCACGTACCGATTGGTAGCCTCCGACCATGGCCTGAGCGAGCTCTAAGTCGAGCTGCTCCCCGTAACACCAGGCCAACAGAGTCACCATCAGATCGTACATGAAGACGCCCGTGCTAGCGCTCTCGAAGTCCAGTAAAACCGCCAACTGATCGCCATCCCAGAGTACATTATCGCGAAACAGATCACCGTGAATGACGCCTTTGGGCAGGGCTGGGTCACGCAAGGCTTCGTAGTAGCGAAGCTTCGTTCGGATCTCATCGACCACAGGCAGCCAAGCACGTCCACCCTGCGTGAGCGCCAGATCTAGGCGCTCAAAAACCTGAGGGATCCCAAATCGCCCGGCACCGAGCACAGGCAACGTCGGCGTTGCTAGGTGCAAACGAGCCAGCACCTGTCCAATCGCGTTAGCGCGAGCAGAATTCACGAGACGCTGACAGGTTATCGTTCCCGCGACCCAAGGAAACACAACGAACGGCTTGCCTTGATAGATGAGCACGCGCTGGCCGTTCGACTGAGAGAGCGCCCGTGCCACCGGCAACCCCGCCTGCAGCAGCGCATCTAGCAAAGCGATTTCGAGCTCGGCCCCTCTTTCGCCTTGCTCTTCATAAATGCGAGCAAAAAACACGGCCCCATCGCGCGTTCGCAGCCGAAAGTTTGAATTCACCGAGCCCAGCGTCAGGGGTTCGATGTGATCGAGCACCAGCCCGTAGGCCACTAAGAGGTCCGCCGCAGCGAGCTCAGGCAAAGGAGTTAGGAGCGCCATTTCCCGGATGTGCTAGCGTAGGGCGCGCGCTTAGGCGAGATATGACGGAAATCTACGGAAATACCAGTGGCTTGGCGCCTCGTGCCCTCAAAGCGCTCGAACGCGTTTACCGCCGCCGAGTCCCTTCCGATAGCATCTTCACTCCCGAGTTGGCTCGTTCGCTGGCCGAAGCTTCGCGCGAGTCGAAGCGCCAAGTGGGAGCGCTGGTTCACCGTTCGGGCCAGGTGGATTACGTGGTGGTCGGCAATGCAACCGGCATCATGCTCCCGGATATCGGGCGCCTGCGCGCGGCAGATGGTCGCTTTCGAGCGTTGCGTTTGGTGCACACGCATCTTTACAACGAGCCGTTGACCCGTGACGATCTGACGGATCTGACTCGCCTGCGACTCGATCTGGTGGCCGCCATCTTATTGAATCCTGAGGGCGAACCCCGCAGTGTCACTTGGGCCTACAACACCCCGGGCGGCCCTGAAGCGTCTGAGCCGAGCTATCAGGTGGAAGGGCCTTTTCCCTACGGCCATGCCTCCCCCAATTTCGCCCAGCTGATCGCGGCGCTCGAAGAGGAATTTCGCCACAAAGCCCGCACCCGCTCGACCCACAGCAAAGACGGTCGCGCCATGTTGATTCACGTCGGCGAAAAGAAAAATCGAGATGCAGCACGCCGCGCAGAATCACGCTTGAGTGAGCTTGAAAGCCTCGCCCGCACAGCCGGCGTGGATGTTATCGAAAAGATCCAACAGATCCGAGATGCCGTCGACCCAAGATTCGTGCTGGGGCGCGGCCGCCTGGAGCAGGTGGTGATGCGAGCGATCGAGCTGGATGTGGAGACGCTCATTTTTGACTGTAACCTGAGCCCAACGCAGGTGAGCTCAATTGCGAGTAAGACAGATCTGCGCGTGATCGACCGTACTCAGCTGATTTTGGATATCTTTGCGCAACGCGCGGAGTCCCGAGACGGCAAGGCTCAGGTTGAATTGGCGCAGTTGAAATACAGTCTGCCGAAGTTGGGCACCAAGGATGATGCTTTGAGTCGGCTCACCGGCGGCATTGGTGGGCGTGGCCCCGGCGAAACGAAGCTTGAAGTGGGGCGCCGTCGAGCACGCGAACGCATCGATCGCTTGGAGCGAGAGCTCCGAACACTCTCGCGGCAACGCTCCGAACGCCGTCGCAAACGGAGCGCTGGCGTGTTGCCCGTGGTCGCAATTGTTGGCTACACCAATGCCGGAAAGAGCACGCTCTTGAACACGCTGACCCAAGCCGGAGTCTTGGCGGAGGATAAGCTGTTTGCGACCTTGGAAACGCGGGCGCGGCGCCTGCGCTTGCCGAGCGGGCGTTCGCTGGTGTTGACCGATACGGTGGGCTTCATTCGGGACATGCCCAAAGATCTCTTCGCGGCGTTTCGCTCGACCTTCGAAGAAACAGCCGACGCGGATCTGCTGCTCGAGGTCGTGGATGCGTCCGATCCTGAGCTCGAACAACGCCTCCGCACCACCGAAGAGCTGCTTTCAGAGCTCAAGCTCGATGAGCTTCCCCGCCTGATTGTCTTCAACAAGATCGATCGGGTGGATGCTGAAACGAAGGAGGCGATTGAACGCGAGCTCAAAGCCATTCCTTGCTCAGCAATCGGGCGAGAGGGCACGAGTAGGCTGATCGAGTGGCTTGAGGCGCATCTTGCGCGGTCCGCGGAAGTGGATACCGAAACGCCAGCGCTGGATCTGGAACAGGTTGCGGTCAGCTAGCTATCGGAACCGTGAAGCAGTAGGCAACTGCAGGCTTCTTTCCAGAATTTTTGTACTCATGGCCACTCTCCCCGCGTAATGTGACGACATCCCCGGCGCCCAGCCGGTAGGACGTGCCTTCGACGTCGAGCTCCAGTTCACCCTCCTCGCACGCAAGATAGCGCCTTCCCCCACTACCCTGTCCCGGCACGGAGTAACGCGCCTTCGGCGCGAATTCGAAGCGCTCCATGCCGTGTCCGAGCGGGGGATCGACCATGATCTGGGACACCTGCGCTCCTTGGCGCGCACGCTTGGGAAGACTCTGCTTGGCGTAGAAACGCACACCCGAGCCCGGCGGCTCCACCAGCTGATCCATCGAAACTGAAAGAGAATGGCAGACACGCAGGAGAACCAACACCGTTGGATTGGCGTTTCCGGATTCGAGATGCGCGACGGTGGGCCGGGGTACGCCCGAAAGGTCGGCCAGCGCCTGCTGGCTCAGACCTCGGATCTCCCGCAGCCGCTTCAAATTCAACGCGAGGTTGGACGATGTGTTGTCCGTCATGCCAACATAATAACACTCAAGCCCCCCGAGCTGCCAAGCCCGAAGGTATTTCAAGGACGCCGAGCCACAATGCGTTCGAGCCCGATCGGCTCATCCCAGGCGTTTTCGTGGCCTTCGTAGTGCACCAGGAAGCGGTCATTGGAGATCACGGTCACGATCAGCGCGGCGTAGATGGAGCCCCGCCACTTGACCCGCACGTGATCGCCAACTCGGTAGGGAGCGGGCGGGCTTGAGGAGGCTGCCCCCACCGGACCGGTGTTTCCTTCAAGCCGACGGACTTTTTCGGGCGGTGGCGGCCGGACCAACGGCTGTTTGGCAAGACCGAGGATGCGCTCAGGGCCGACGTCTTGGTCCCAGCGCGACTCATAGCCATCGTAGTGAACTCGTAGCCGGCCATTTCCCTTGGCCTCGATGATGTAGGCAGGATAGGCAGCGCCCTCCCACTCCACCAACACAAACTCACCCACCCGAAAGCTGCGCTTGCAGCTGAGCAACCCCAGGCTCCCGAGCACCCATAGGCGTCTATTCAGCCGCGTCACGGCCGAATGTTAGGCAGAGCCACCCCTTCTGGCCATGGGGCGTTGGGCCCCCGACACGCGCGATGACCCGAATACGGGGTTCTGAGGTACTAATCTGGCTTAGAGGTTCTTGTGGTTGCAAAAGTCCTTCGCCTTGTCAGTCCCGTCCGATCCGCGCCGGATGAGGCGACCAGCGTTGAGCTCGTCAAGCGAGCGCAGCAAGGCGACCAAGCAGCTCAAGCCCTGCTGTTTCGACGCCATTTTTCCGGCACACGCGCTCTGATATTTCGGTTGGTGCCCTACGACGGCGAGCTGGAGGATCTGGTGCAGGACACGTTTGTGCACGCCATGGAATCGATCGGGAGCTTGCGCACACCTGAGGCATTTTCGGGATGGCTCAGGGGAATAGCGGTGCGCGTCGTGCGCAATCGGCTGAGGCGGCGTGGGCTCGCAAGGCGCCTGGGATTGGCTGGTACCGAAGAGAGCCAGCTGGACATCGCGGTATCAAGGGAAGCTCCCCCGGATGTTGGGGCGGAACTCATCGCGACCTACCGAGCCTTCCGCGCACTCAAAGTGGACTCAAGAATCATCCTCGAACTGAGTAGAGTTGAGGGCCTCACTAATGCTGAGGTCGCAGAAGCTCTGGCACTCAGCCTCTCCACAGTTAAACGCCACCTTGCCTCCGCAGAAGTCGAATTCAAAGACGAACTGAACCGCCAAGCGCGCGGGAGATAAGCCATGAAACCTGCTGATTATATCTTACTTGAACCCATTTCTGAAACAGACCGCGAAGCGGTGTGGGAGGGGGTAGCGGCGCGGCTCAAGGCACGCAAACAGCGTCGAAGCCGTGGGTTCTATGCGCTGGTCGGCGGAGGTGTGTTAGCGGCAGCAGCAGCGCTCACTATTATTGTCGGAGGCCGTCCCACCGAGGTTGGTACAGGGGCCGTCGTGGAAGCACGCAATGAAGCGGTTACCGTCCGGTTGAGCGATGGATCAAAAGCCTCGGTTGAACCGCTTTCGCAGCTGAATGTTCTCACCGCAACGCCGACGGAACTCCGTGTCGCTTTGCCCTCCGGAAGCGCAACCTTTGAAGTGGCACACCGACCCGAACGGCAGTTTGCCGTGGTGGCAGGTGATATCGAGGTGCAGGTCCGGGGAACGCATTTCACCGTCCGCGTTGAGCCACCGCACGGCAAGGGAGAGCGTGCTGGTCACGTCGAAGTCTCGGTCGAGCGCGGAGTGGTGGACGTCGTCGACCGACTGAGCGGCGAAAGGATAGCTCGGCTCACCGCCGGTGCGCGCTGGTCCGGAAACGCACTGCAAACGAAGCCGGCTGCTGCGCGTGTGCAACTGGGAGAAGCTGGAGGTGCGCTCGAGGAAGGGCGACAACTGAGCAGGTCACGCGGACCGAACGAAGCGCGACCGGAGCCCCGCTCGGACGCAAAAGTGCTGTTCGAAAAGGCCACCGCTATCCGCCGCCAGGGAGACACCCGTCGCGCCATGCAGCTCTACGGTGAACTCTTGAGCCGTTATCCTAACGACGAGCATTCGCGAGTGGCTGCACTTGAACTCGGGCGATTGCGACTCCGCGAAGGCGACCAGCCGCACGCCGCCGCCCGAGCGCTTGAACAGGCCGTGAAGACGGACCCCAACTCCCCGCTGCAACCGGACGCGCTCGCTCAGCTCGTCGCGGCCTACGAACAATCCGGCGACCTGGTGCAGTGTCGAAGGGTCCGAGCCCGCTACCTCAGCGCGTTTCCGAACGGGGCACACTCGGCGGAAGTCCGGAGACGTTGTCCGTGATTGGGCGCGGCTCTCCTCCCGGCCCATCGCCCTGTCCCAGCAATCGGGACAGCGGCGGGAGAAAAGATGGTCGGGGCGGCGGGATTCGAACCCACGACCCCTTGACCCCCAGTCAAGTGCGCTAGCCAGGCTGCGCCACGCCCCGAACCATGGCCCTTTGGCGAACCGCAGGGTGAGGCGCACCGTAGTCGGTTGCTTTACGATTGCAAGCACTAACGGCAAAACTTTCAGGCGGGTGTCTTTACCAGCGTCAACTTCGCGCTAGGTGCGCTGCGAGCCTCCGGTACAACTCAACGCCTAGGCCCGCATCGGCGCAGACTTCTCGGAAATCGTCGTAGCGGATGCGCAAGACGCGGCATGGCTCTTCAGCGAGGGGCAAGCTCCCCTGCTTCCACACGCCGACTAAGGACTCCCCGAACAGGAGCGCCCCCGTGGTGACCAGCCGGTCACCCGCGCAGCGCACCGTCCCTTCGAGCACGATGTACGCCACCAGATCGTTGGCGACCACGCGAGGCACGCTATCTCCGACCTTGATCTCGACCTCAACAGCCGCCGCCAGCGCTTGCAGCACGAGCGGCCGCGGCAAATCTGACAAGAGCGGGGCCTGCCCGGCATGTTCGAGATCCTGGGCAGCCACGCCTCGGTCGGGATTCGGGCGCGTCACGAAACGCTCACCTACCTCAAGGATGAGCGCGGTTGCGTTATCGCGCCCAGTGCGCCCGGTACGCTTCACTAAAGCCTCCGCAGCGCGCTCGATGGGCCCCGAGCGGAGGATCTCGGCCAATTCGGTTTCGCTGCGAAGCTCCGTGTGCACACCATCACTGCACAGGAGCAGCCGATCGCCGCGCGTCAGCTCAACAAACAGGGTATCCACGCCCACCTCATCCCGAAGGCCAATCGCATTGGTAAGGGCGCTGGACTGCAAACGGGGCGACGGGCGGAGGAGTCCTTGGGCGGTCAATGCTTCCACCGGAACATGATCATGGGTTAACTGCAGAACGGTGCGTGCGCGCGCCAGATAGGCTCGGCTATCTCCCGCATGCGCGATGAGAGCAGAACTCCGGGCCAGCCAAACAGCGTCGAGTGTCGTTCCCATGCCCCGTTCTTTGGCCTGTTCGAGCGCGAGCTTCCGAACAGCCGTGTTCGCCGCCTCAACCGCATAGCGCAGCTTCTTCAGCAAATAGCGTCGGTGTTCGATGTCTGAGCTTTGACTATAGGCGTCGGCAGCCTTTTGAGATTTGCTCTCCGCAACCGCAGCCCGGAGCGCGAGAATCGCCGCATCTGCAGCCAAATCACCCCCGTATCCGCCCCCCATGCCGTCCGCCACGGCAAAGAGCCCCAATTCGGGAGCTAACAGATGCCTATCCTGATCGTACTGGCGATCGCCACGTTCTTTGGCGACGCAGAAGCGAACTCTGAAGTCGAAACGTGGAACAACTTGAAAGGACAAACTAGGCCCAGCATACGTCTTTGGCCCGGTCAAAGGTAGTTCTTCCCGCCGAAGGAGAGACGCATCGCGCAGAACAGAGAAAAGTGATACTGGGGCCTGTGATGCGTGCGCTTGCGATTGAGACGTCTGCTGAGGTGGCATCCCTGGCGCTGTTCGAAGATGGGCGTGTCGTGGCAAGCCTGGAGCATCACGAAGCGGAGAGACATGCCGAAAGGCTGTTTGGACTGCTAGAACAGCTCTTTCGCTCAGCGCCCTTTCCCAAAGAGTCGCTCGATTGCCTGTTGCTTGGGATCGGCCCTGGCTCTTTCACGGGTGTGCGCGTCGGGCTCTCACTCGGGCAGGGCCTGGCTGTAGGTTGGGGGCTCCCCATGTTTGGAGTCACCTCGTTGAGATCCATGGCTGCAGAAGCGATGAATGGCGGCAAGCGGATTCTTTGCCCGCTCCTGGACGCGCGCAAAGGCGATGTCTTCGCCGCCGCTTACACAGAATGCGGAGCTGAGCTGATGGCACCGTTCGTACTTCCGGGCGCATCGGTCCAGGAGTTTTTCGACTCGAGATTGGAGGGCTCTGAGCCCGTGTTTTTGGGGAGCGTCACAAGTACACTCCCGCTGCGTTCCCCCGTTTTGAGTGGTAGCCCGTTCGATCGGCCGCGTGCCGCCTCGTTTTGGCGAGCCGTTTGGCCACAGGGAGAGGCAACGCTCAGCGGTGCTTCCAACCGCTCCCCTGAGCCCGAATATGTGCGGGAGCCGAATCTGTTGGTCCCCAAGCTTCTAGCCTCACCCTTCCAAACTCTGTAGAAAGATCCCTGCCGTGACGACCGAGCCCCCAACGAGTGAAGTTCCGAGTGTCGATCGAGCGCGTTTGCTTTCGCGTTTTGGACGTGGCTTCTCGGCTGGCGACGTGCTGTTTAGAGAAGGCGACGACGCCGTTGAGGCCTACCTCCTGCAAGAAGGCCGCATCCGACTGATCAAGAAGGTGGGTGGATCTGAACGCAGCCTCCGAATCCTCCGCGCTGGTGATCTTTTCGGAGAGGTGGCCCTGCTCCCAGGCGCGCGCCGCAACACCACGGCCGTAGCGCTTGAAGATGGCAACTTGCTCGCACTGGATCACGCCATGTTTCAGCAGGTTCTCTCCACAAATCCAGATATCGGGATGCGAGTCTTGCAGCAGTTGGTACGCCGGCTGCGTGATGCCGAAGATCAAATCGAAATCCTCATGTTGGAGGGTTCCGAATCTAAAGTTGTCGCGGCCCTGATCAAGCTCTGCGAACACGCGAATGCTGCAGGCGGCCAACGGGGCAGCCTGATGATTTCTCCGCTTGAGCTCTCCACCCAAATCGGCCTGGACGTGGAGACGGTGAAGCGGACGGTGAAGCAGTTACGGGATCAGGGTTATTTGAAGATCGTGAGCGAAAAGGTTGAGGTCCCGAGCCTGCCAGCGCTCGCTGAGCTCTACGGCTTGCTCGGTGTTAAGGACCAAATCCTCGGTCGCATTCCGGGCCACGCTTCGTCACCGAGGACCCCCTCGACCCCCTCAACATCCACAACACCGAGGGGCCAACGCGGATGAAGCCATGGTTATGGCAGCTCGGCCTGGTGACCGGCCTCCTGGTCGGCGCCTGCGGTTCACGACCGAGTAACGTGCCGCCAGGTTCGGATCCGGAGCGCATGAGCCAAGCTGAGATGGAAGTGGCTCGCGACCTTTGGCTCCGCCAAAATCTGCCGCGTGAGGGGCTCAAGCACGCGTTGCGCGCTGCTGAGCTTGACGACGACAACGCCGACGCCGCCCATCTCGTTGCGCTGATTTATCTCGATTTTTGCCAACATTCGGCGACCGAATGTCGTCTTCCTGAAGCCGAAAAATTCGCCCGTTCGGCACTTCGAGCCCGCAGCGACTACCGAGAAGCTAAAAATACGCTCGGAGTCGTCCTGATCCACCAAAAGCGAGCCACTGAGGCCGTTCCTCTTCTGAAGGAGCTCGCCAACGATATGCTCTATACAACGCCAGAAAATGCCTGGGGCAATCTCGGGTGGGCCTACCAGGAGCTCGGACAAACGAGCGCGGCAATCGATGCCCTTTCGCGCGCGGTGGCCGCTCAGCCGATGTTCTGTGTGGGCAACTTTCGCCTGGGGCTAGCCTATGAGGGGCAGAAGCGTTTCTCCGAAGCGCTCGGAGCTTTTACACGTGCACTGGAAACAGACCACCCAAGCTGTCAGTCGCTCCAGGACGCCGAGGCCGGGCGTGCGCGCGCACTCATCAGTCTCACGCGAGTTGGGGACGCAAGAGGTTCCCTCGAACGCTGCGTTCGCCTCTCCGCAAAAACACCGGCAGGGCAAGAATGCGGCTCCATTCTCGCGAAACTCAAGTAGTCTCGCCAACCGCATGGCAACCCTAGGCAGCTTCCTCCGCGAGCACCGAGAGCTTCGGCGCATGAGCCTTGAGGAAATTGCACGGGCGACCCGCGTGCCCGTGAGCAGCCTGGAACGCTTGGAATCCGATCGGTTCGACGAATTGCCCGGCGAAGTATTCGTCCGAGGCTTCCTTAAGTCCTACGCTCGCGCCGTCGGCCTGAACCCTGATGAAGTGTTGGCGCGCTTCACGGCCAGCCGCCGGGTGGCGTTCGTTTCCCCGCTTCAGCTGTCCACCGCGGCACGGCCAACCCGAGGGCGAGGGTTCGGCGTCGCGATCGCCTTCGTGCTCTTGCTGATCCTTTTTACGCTCGCGATCAGCATCGTGCTCAAGCCGCGCGGCGAAGACATGCCGCAGGAGCTTTCGTCGATCCCAACGCCAGTCGTCGGCGCCCTCTCCTAGCAGTGCCCCGCAATTTCGTAGCCGTTCAGGTTCACGACACCAACGCGCTCATTTTGCATCAAACGCTGTTTGGCGAATCTGATGTTATCCTGTCGTTAATGACCGAACAGCTCGGTCGAATCGATGCGATCGCGCGTTTTGCGCGCAAGAGTCAGAAGCGCTTCGGTGGCGTGCTCGAACCGATCCACACGCTCCGTATGAAGCTCGACGAACGCAGCGGTCGCGATTTGCTCTCACTCAAGGAATGCCAGATCGTGACTCCTCGACGAACGATCCTGAAAGCGCTCTCGCGCTTGGAAGCAGCTGGGAAAGCGCTCTCCTGGCTGAGAAAAACTGCGCCCAATCGCACGCCAGAGCCAGAGCTCTACGCCCGAACGCTCAAGCTGCTTGACGCGCTCGATGATGAAGTGAATGCGAACCGGAGCGAGCTTTTGTTGGCCGAATACGGCTTGCAGCTCATGGCTGCCTGCGGCTTTGCCCTGCAATTCGCTCGCTGCGTGCGCTGTGGCACCACCTGCCCCGAAGACCGCAGCTCATTCCTCGACCCAACCCGCGGCGGATTGATCTGCCAGAAATGCGGCGGTGGTCCGTTGCACCTGAGCGCTCAGGCTAGGGCTCGCTTCGCGCTCACGAGTGACGGAACTTTCGGCACGCTTGAACAAGAAGATCTCGCACTCGCCATGAACATGGTAACACGCGGCCTCTCTTCCCATGTTGGTATCGGCTGAAGAAAAGACAGGCAAGCCCGCTGAAGAGGGCGAGCATGCGCCGGCACAGATCACTCGCCGTGCGGGCATCGTGGGGGCCGGGACCTTAGTCAGCCGGGTGCTCGGCTTGGGCCGCGACCAAGTGTTGGCGTTTGGGTTCACTGCAGCGCAAACCGACGCCTTCTGGATCGCCTTCACGATCCCCAACCTCTTGCGCCAACTGGTCGCGGAGGGCGCCGTTCAAAGTGCCGTGATCCCCGTCTTGGCGCAAGTGCGGGAGAAGGAAGGGGAAGCCCGGGCCAAGAGCTTCTTTCAGGCGATCCGCGGACTTTCTACGCTGGTCTTGCTGGTGCTCACGGCACTCGGGATGTTCTTTGCACCCCAGCTGGTGGAGCTGTTCGCTACAGGTTTCAAGGATTCCCCTGAGCAATTCGAACGCACGGTAACCCTCACGCGTTGGCTTTTTCCATATCTGCTCACGATCGGCACGGTTGCACTCGGTGTGGCTGCCCTGAACACCTACCGTCGGTTTGTGGTGAGCTCTTTCGCGCCCGCACTGCTCAACGTTGCATTCATTGCGTGTGCCCTTGGCTTGTCAGGGGTTTTGGCCATCCACGGCTATGATCCGATCCTCTCGATGGCACTTTGCGCTCTGCTCGGCGGTGTCCTGCAAATGATCGCGCAATGGCCAAGTCTGGCTGCCATCGGCTATGCCTCCCCTCCCCGCTTCGCCCTCCGCGATCCCGCCGTGCGTGAAGTGCTGCGACGGATGGGGCCCGTGTGCATCGGGCTTGGCATCTATTATATCGACGTGATCATTGGGCGACGCATGCTCTCGGATCTCGGCGAGGGTCCGGTGAGTTATTTTAACTTTGCCCTCCGTTTATGCGATTTTCCGCAAGGAATTTTTGTGATGGCGCTGCAAGCCGCCACGCTTCCGAGCCTTGCTGCGCTCGTTGCCAAGAAAGATCCGCGCGGCGCCGCTGAGTCGTTTGCCTACGGAATGCGGCTCGCGCTCTTCGTTGGTTTAGGTGCGAGCGCGATGCTGGTTGCCCTCGCGCACCCAATTGTGGTGATGCTCTTCCAACGCGGCCAATTTTCCGCGCTTCAAGCCGAGCAAACGGCACTGGCGCTGATGGCTCAAGGCGCTGGCATTTGGATGGTCGCCTGCGTGCGGCAGCTGGTAACCGTGTTCTACGCAACGGGGGACACCCGGACTCCCGTGTTCGTGAGCGCACTTGATTTGGTGAGCTTCATCGCCGTGGCTATGCTGCTCAAAGGGAGCTTCGGCCACGTCGGGATCAGCATCGCGGTCAGCTGCGCCTCGTTGGTGCAGATGTCGCTGCTCTGGTGGCAAGTGAAACGGCGTCTGCCTGCTCTTGAGAATCGCCCGATCGCACTTTCGGCACTCAAGAATGGCTCAGCCGCACTGCTCGCTGGTGTCTCGAGTTGGGCCGTTTCAGATGTGCTAGCGAGCGCGCTCGGCCCAGGTGCGTGGGCGCGGCTGGTCCCAGGAATGGCCGGCATTTTGGTGTTTTGCGCGGTTTTCTTCACTCTTCTGGCCCTGCTCAAAAGCGAAGAGTTCTCCGCCCTTTCGGGCCCGCTGCTCCGGCGCTTGAAGCGGCGCCGCGTAGTTTAAGTGCGAGAAATCGCACCTCCGTTCGGAGCGTGCTATGGGCGCTCCCGAATGGCAGAGCTTCCCGCAAACCGCATTGTTGAGGCCAGTTTCTCGGCTGGCGCCAAAAACGCGAGTCTCTTCCCGCCTCCTCTTGGAGTTGAAGTAGCTTTTGCCGGACGTTCCAACGTCGGCAAAAGCAGCCTGCTGAACGCCGTGATGGGCCGAAAGAATCTCGTGCGCACGAGCTCCACGCCGGGCTGCACGCGCCACGTGGGTTTTTTCAAGACGCGCTCGACCGACGGCACGATCATCACCTTGGTAGATCTTCCCGGCTACGGCTACGCTAAGCGCTCCAAGTCCGAATTGAAAGAGTGGAAGGAGCTGGTAGAGGCGTACCTCTTTGAGCGCCCTTGCTTACAAGCCGTAGCACTTTTGGTGGACTCCCGGCGCGGGCCCGAAGAGCTGGATTTTCAATTGATTGCGGCGCTCTCCGAGCGAAAAACAGAATTTCGCAAACAGCTGCCGCTGATCCTTGTGGCCACGAAGCTAGATAAGATGCCGCGCTCGCAGCAGGCATCCGCCCTCGCAGCTATCCAGAAAACCACCCAGCTTCCGGTCGTAGGTTTCAGCACTGAAGAGCCACGCCATATCGAGGCGCTCTGGACGCTCGTTCGAAATAAAGTTGGTTTTATTGAGCCGACGAGCGAAGTGGCAGCAGCCCCGCCTGAGGCGACGTAAACCTCAGCGCCTAGTTGAAACAGCCGCTTAAGGCACAAAACCAGTCGCTTCCGCCTCGCTCAGCTCGCGGCGGCAATCGCCATACCAACTGAAACGATACGGCGAATTGGGGATCGCGAAACGCCACGCAGGCCCGGCTTTGGAGCGATAATACTCAACCCGTGCCACACGGTCCGTCGGTGCGTTCTTGAGCTTCGCGGCAGCCCAAATCTGGGCCAACGAGCAACGGGGATCGGGCAAACCCTCCGAGTGATCAGCCGTGCAGGCCGCCAGCGAGTTATCAGGCTGGGCAACGATGCCTTGCTTCTGAATGACGACGGCTTGGCGCCCACAGTAAGCCCGGCGCGGCACCGTACCGGGCTCGCGGGCGGGTTGCGGCCCTTGCCCCGGAGCACTCTGAAAGGAGTAGCGGGCATCCGCCGTGGCGGTCGAGAAATCCAGCGTTCCTGCGCTCGTGACACCATCCATAGCGATACCGCGCAGCAGCTTGCGGCGAGTTAACTCCCGTGCGTTGGCCAAGGCTGCAATGGGATCGACACGCTTGGGCCAGCCGACAACTCCCTCCGTCGTAGCTGGACCGGGCGGGACACTTTCCTCCGGCTGTGCGCGCTCGCGTGCCCAGATCGAAAACGCAATCGCTACCAGGAATGAGCCCGAGATGATCAAGAGGCCGAGGCGGCGGTCGTTGCGATAGCGAAAGGGCGCGACGCGCGGCAGCGGCTGGAGGTCAGTTACCATTGGGCCCCCCTATACCTTGCGATCCTCGGCAATTCACCCGCCGATCGGCGCCCCCTCGGATCCTCCGCCAAAACCCAGACCCACCTGCCCAGCATGCCCTCCCAACTGCCGCGGAGCGCGCCAGCCGCAGGGATGGGGTGCGGGGCCGCGCCTGCAAGGGGGCCAGGTGAGCTGCCCCTTTCGTTCGTTGGAACGATAGTAAGCATGCTTACTATCTTTTGTTCGACGTTGAGATAGAGGTCACGGACAAGTTTGGGAGCACTTGGGATGCTCAAGTCTGCGCGAGCGCGGCGCCGAATCTCAACGACTGCTCGCTCCAAAAAACACTCAAGATCTATGCCGCTGGATTAGGGGCAGCATTGCGCGATTGCGATCAGCAAGGCGCCGCGCTAAAAGCCCAGCCCCTCTGAACACACACACTTTCAAAAATCCGGGCGCATAACTCAGCGGTAGAGTGCCACCTTCACACGGTGGAAGTCGTAGGTTCAAATCCTACTGCGCCCACCAGAGAAGTAGCGGGAATGATGTTTTGGGGATGGGCATTCACGATGGGGCCCCGTTCGGATTGTTTTTGCGTGAACCATAGGGGATAGGGATGCATGGATTTTTTGCCGGTCGACCAGCAGCTAGAAGTCCTCCTTCGCGGCGTTTCGGACCTTCATGGCGAGGGCGAGTTGGAAAAGCGGCTGGCCGAGTCGCGAGCCAAATCTGTGCCACTGGTAGTCAAGGCGGGATTTGATCCCACCGTTCCCGACCTCCATCTCGGGCACACCGTGTTGATGAACAAGATGCGCCAGTTTCAGGACCTCGGACACCGGGTGGTCTTTCTCATCGGTGATTTTACCGCCGCGATTGGCGATCCGACGGGTCGCAACGAATCACGACCGGCGTTGACCGAAGAGCAAGTGCAGGCCGCCGCTGAAACCTACGCGCAGCAAGCATTCAAGGTGCTCGCTCGTGCGACGGCGGAGGTGGCCTACAACGGGACGTGGTTTCGCAAGATGAGTGCGAGCGACATGATCAAGCTGTCGTCGAAATACACGGTAGCGCGAATGCTCGAGCGAGACGATTTTCACAAACGCTACACGGGCAACCGGCCGATCCACATTCACGAGTTTCTGTATCCCCTAGTCCAAGGCTACGATTCGGTCGCACTCAAGTGCGATATCGAGCTCGGTGGGCAAGACCAACTCTTCAACCTCTTGGTGGGGCGAGAGCTGATGCGCGATTTTTCCTTGCGACCGCAGATGGTCATGACCACACCGCTGCTGTTGGGAACCGATGCGCGCATGGACGGGGGGGTTCTGTGCGGCGATAAGATGTCAAAGTCGAAGGGCAACTATGTGGCGCTAGAAGAAGTACCACGCGAAATGTTCGGCAAGGCCATGTCGATTTCCGACGACCTGATGTGGGCGTGGTACGATCTGCTCAGCGCGCTGACGCCGGCCGCGCTCAAGCAATTGAAGAGTGACGTTGCCGGTGGTCATGCGCATCCCAAGAATGCCAAAGAAAAACTCGCTCATGAAATCGTCGCCCGCTTTCACGGCGCCCCTGCGGCCGACCAAGCCCAATCCGAGTTTGCTCAGATCTTCACCAAGCACGGCGTGCCAGATCTCATGCCGGAAGTGAGCGCAGCAGCGGGTGCGCTTCTGGTCGATGTCTTATTGAGCTCGAACCTGGTGGCCAGCAAGGGCGAAGCGCGGCGCCTGATTGCCCAAGGCGGCATCGCCGTCGGCAGCGAAAAGGTGAGCGATTCTGCGGCGACACTGAGCTCAGGCGAGCACGTGATCAAAGTAGGAAAGCACCGTTTCTTCCGCGTACGAATTATCTAGATCCATGAACCAGGTCAAACGCGTCGCACCGTTAGTCGCCGACTACTCTCTGGCCAATCTCGAAGAATCTGATAATCTGATACTCACATAGCGACGACGATTTCAGCTACCCGAGCGCCACGGTCCTTCTCCGACGTCCTGTCGCGTGTGCACTACCGTGGTGAGGATTTCCTCATCGAGAAGGGCGGCGAAGCGGTTTGCCGGCTCACACCGGTTCGCGTCGTTGCCCGCACGGCCCGCCAGCTAGCCAGCGTCGTTGCATCTTTGCCGAAGCCGGACGCGCAGTTCCTCAAGCGTGAGCAAACGGCAACCCAAGGCTCCCAAGTCACCATGGGGACGCTGATCGATTCGAGCATTCTCGTGGCTGCCGAGCGCGGCAAGCTCGACCTTGCCGAAAGGCTGGCCTCGCTGGGTGAGGACGCGGTGGCGATTGCGGCCCGTCGGCTATGACGAATCGAGCCGTATTGGCCTGGATCCGTGCGAGTGGCGCGGCCAAAGTGCCCTTCGATTCCCGGGCGCCTCCACTTAAAAGCTGAGCAATCTTAATAGTTTGGGAGCCGACACCAATTTCGGTTCCCGGCTGGCCGTGGGCCGGGCATAGCGTTATGCTTTAGTTCGTACGAACGTATAACGAGGCTCCCATGATTAAGAAACTCTCCGCAGTTGGCAATAGCCTCGGGCTCATCATTGAGCGGCCGATCCTTGAGCTGCTCGACATCACGAAGGACACAGCCCTCGAGATCAAGACCGACGGTGAGGCGCTCATCATTCGGCCAGTCAAGCTCAGCAAGAAGGAGCGCATCCGCGAGTCGACGAAGCGGATGATCTCCGTCCACGAGGATACCCTTCGGAAGCTGGTCAAGTGAGCCTGGACGAACCGCTGTTCCTCTGACGTCGATGACGTGATCGAGCTGCACGCGACGCAGCTCGAGATCTACGGCGGCTCGGCTGGCCTCCGGGATCGCGGGCTGCTTGAGTCCGCAGTGGCACAGCCGCAGACTTCATTCGGCGGCGAGTTCTCTCATGATGGGCCCTTCGCGATGGCGGCGGCGTACTTGTTTCACATTGTCAGCAACCACGCGTTCGTGGACGGGAATAAGCGGGCCGGGATGCTCTCGGCCGTGGTCTTCCTCGACGTCAACGGGATCAGCATCGACCATCCATCCGAGGCTCTCTACGAGCTGACGATGGGTGTGGCTGAGGGGCGCATCGATAAGCCCGCCGTCGCAGCAGAACTAGAACGGATCGCGAAATCAAGAGTCTGACGGGCGAGTGTTCCGACATCGCCATCGTGGGTTACCACCACTCTCCCCTGGTTCGAAGGCCCGCTTGAGAACGAGTAAGACCTTGAAGTCGTGCCATGCGTCCGAGCTGACCTAGTGTTCATGCAGCCAGCGACCGGTGCTGCTCACACGTTCCGTCGAGCTACGGATGGAGCCAAGCACTTTGTTCGCGTCAGCCGCTCGACCATCAAGGCGCGCAACGGGCTTCTCAAGGATTTACTCGTTCGCAAAGGCGCCATGGAGCCATGGGACCGACGACCCTGCCAGGGCGCGACCGTCGATGACGTGAATCTGCCGTTCGCCACAACGGTTCATTCCCGGTGCGTTTTCTTATTTTTCGAGATACCCCGGAAAGACCAGAGCTACCGACTACGCCGACCGTCGTGAGCTGACGGGATCATTGTTTGAGCAGGCGCTGGAGTTGTCTCGGCTCGTTGCTGCCGAGAAGACGCTGTTGATGGACAAGACCAGCACTCAGCGACAGAACATCGATCGCTATCCTGAACGAGCGTTGAACGAGGCGCTGGGAAATGCTCTGGCCCACCGTGACTACGAACTTGCCGACCCGACGCGCGTGACGGCCTTTGCGGATCGCATGGAGTTTCACTCGCCGGGTGGCTTGCCGTTGGGTGTGACTCTGGAGCAATTGCGAACGGGCCAGTCAGGGCCGCAGTGGCGGAATCAAGCGCTGGCATGGCTCTTTATGCGGATGGGGCTGGCCCAGGGCGAGGGGCAAGGGTTGGCGACCATGCGGGAATTGATGAAGGCGGCCAAGAGCCCCGCACCCAAGTTTGACGCGTCGGAGGTGTGGGTGAACTGCACGCTGTTCGCTCACAAGATCTCCGCCAAGGTTAGGGAAGCGGTCTCGCGTGGGACGCGTGGATAAGGACACGCTCACCGACACGTCTAACCTCGGTATATCAACATGCTGAAGTCTGAACTGCTGCAGATCATTGCCAACGGCGAAAACTCCGGCGTTGAGTTTAAGCGCGACGACGTGCGTCCGGAACAGCTTGCCAAAGAGCTGGTTGCCCTGGCTAACTTTGACGGCGACCGCCTTCTGCTCGGGGTGGAGGACGATGGCAGCGTCAGCGGACTCACCCGTTCTGACACTGAACGCTGGCTGATGGATACCGTGTTCGGACGCTACATTCATCCTCAGATCTTGCCCTTCTATGAAGAGGTTCTCGTTGATGAGGTGCGCGTCGCAGTAGTGACCCTTCGAGCAGGTACCAGCAAACCTTACGTGGTCCGGCACGGCGATCGGGTTAATGGTTCGCAACGATGATGAGCGCATCCTTTGCACGATAGCTGGGCTTGTGTTGTTTGGTCGCGTTCTACGGCGCGCACTTCCGCAAGCTGGGGTGCGCTGGATGGCATTCCGCGGAGACGATAAGCAATATAGTGCCTTAGATGATTCGCTGCTGGACGTGCCCATCGCCCCATTGACGAATGCCGATGGTTCCATAGTTGAGTTCGGCCTTGTGGAGCGATGCCTAGAACGTATGCGGCCCTTCATTAGCGCGCAGCAAGAGGCACTCAGCGAAGGCGCTCGTCGGATTCGACACTTCGACTACCCCGAAGAGGCGGTGCGGGAGGCGCTGCTCAACGCCATAGCCCACCGAGATTGGACCCGATCGCTCGAGGTTGAAGTGGTGGCCTACTCCGATCGGCTTGAAATCACGAGTCCTGGTGCTCTTCAAAACTCAATGACGATAGAGAAAATGCTCGCGGGCCAACGTTCGCCCCGGAACCCATTGATCGTCGATACGTTGCGTGACTACGGCTACGTCGATGCACGCGGTATGGGTGTTCGTCGAAAGATTGTTCCTCTTGTGCGCGCCAAAACGGGCCAGGATGCACACTTCGAGGCGACCGACGACTTTGTCAGGGTCACCATGCCCAAGGGCAGGTAAAACTGAGCGGCTCAGGGCTTCAGTCGAATGTGTTGCGAGGCGAGCCGCACGGATTCTTTCGTGATGTACGACGACACGGGGGCATTGCCGAACGCGAAGCTAATACGCTGTTCGTGAAGATCCTCCTCGGACACTTCTTTTGAGCGGGCTTCTGCGAGCAAGCGGGACAACTCCGGGTCCACCGCTAGATTCGACTGGGATTGCTTGCGAGCGGTAGTGCGCGGATGGCTTTCAGTGAAGCCGCTGACCTGGAGCGCGTTGGTTCCTGACGAAAGCATTCAATGCATCCGGATCGTCATCAGCCGGCCAGCGCGCTGCGAACTCGTCCAAGTCAGCTGCGGGACCAATTCCTTGCTTCTCGGCAAGCTCGTCCAGCGATACCGGAGGACGAACCACGCCAGGGGGCTGCGGACGAACCGATTGAGCAGGACGGTCACCCATTAAGCCACTTTCCCGCTTCTTCTGCGTCAGAAGGTCAAGCGCTGCTCGCTCATCCAACTCATCAAAAAGCGACTCCAGTGTTGCTCCGATTTGCTTCTTTCTCATGATTTACTTTCCAAGCTTCGTTTCCCTTTGAGGCTTGAGCGGACTTCGTAACCCATGGCGGGCAGTAAATCGAGGACGAGGCTTTCGAAGAACGCGGGCGACGTGCGCCACAGACGGGCAGAAGTTGCGACCCCGAGGCCATCGAACGCCGAGGTTTTGCCGCCAAGAATGGCCCGGGACCCGCAGGTTTCTGGAACCACCATCGACCTGGTGCGATGATATCGCATGGCACATGCTCTGAAGTTTACGGCGGTCGTGGCTGGCAAGACGCTGACGCACGCTGATCTGCAAGAATTTGCTGGCAAGCGCGTCGAGGTGATCGTGATGGAAGACTTGAGCACCGAGGCACTCACGGGTTCCGTTCCCGCTTCGGAACCGAGCAAACGACGCTTTGGGACCCTGGCGGGCAAGTTAAATGTCGCCGACGACTTTGATGCTCCGTTGCCGGCTGACATCCAGCGCTACTTTGACGGAGAGGTCGAGGGGTGAACCTACTGCTCGATACGCACATTTGGCTTTGGCTGCGAGACGAGAAGGGCAAGAGCATCTTCCGAACTGAGGAGCAGCTCGAAGCGGCGCTCGATGGTATTCGCGAGGATTGCGCGCGTCTCATCGACGCCGGCAAGAAGGTGATTGTTCAGTGACGACAACGCTTGGCCAGCTCGTCGATTTGCTCGCCCTCAAGGAGGACGAGCATCTTGAGTTCAAGGAGGCGAAGAACCACTTCGACTTCGAGAAGCTGGTCAAGTACTGCGCGGCGCTGGCGAACGAGGGCGGCGGCAGGATCGTCTTAGGCGTGACCGACAAGCGGCCCCGTCGTGTCGTGGGCACGCAGGAGTTCGAATCGCTGGAACGCACCAAAGCCGGACTGGTCGACCGCCTTCGCCTGCGGATCGACGCCGACGTAATCCAGCATCCGGAGGGACGCGTCGTTGTCGTTGATGTTCCGCAACGGCCGGTTGGATTTCCGATTCAATACAAGGGCGCTTATTGGATGCGTAGCGGCGAGGAGCTCGCTCCGATGACCCAGGATATGCTCCAACGGATCTTCGCCGAAACACAGCCTGATTTTTCAGCTGAAGTGTGTCGTGCGGCAACCCTTGCAGATCTCGATCCGCAAGCGATCGAAAAATTTCGCGCTAGGTGGAGCGAAAGGTCCAAGAGATCGGATCTGCGCGATCTGAAGGTGGAACGTCTCCTGGAGGATGCGGAGCTGACGGCAGACGGCTCGTTGACTTTCGCCGCTCTCATCCTATTCGGAACTCGACGCGCACTCGGACGCCATCTTGCACAAGCCGAAGTGGTTTTCGAGTACCGGTCAGAGGATGGTTCCATTTCGTATCAGCAGAGGAAAGAGCACCGGGAGGGTTTCCTTGCCTTTGAGGAGGAGCTCTGGCACACGATCAACCTGAGAAATGATCTGTATTCGCTGCAGGACGGGCTGTTCCGCCGCGAGATTCCGACCTTCAACGAGGCGGCAGTGCGCGAGGCGATCCTCAATGCGGTCAGCCACCGAGACTATCGGCTCGGCGGTTCGGTATTCGTGAAGCAATATCCCAAGTGGATCCAGATCGATAGTCCTGGGGGTTTTCCGGCTGGGGTCACTGCAGCAAACATTTTGGAGCGACAGTCGCCACGCAATCGACGACTGGCCGATGCGCTTGCCCGCTGTGGGCTGGTCGAGCGCTCCGGGCAGGGAGCAGACCGAATGTTTTCCGCGGCGGTTTCGGAGGGCAAGCTGCCGCCCGATTTCACCGGGAGCGACGAATTCCTTGTCTCGGTCATCCTCCACGGCCAAGTTCAGGAGGAGGGCTTCCTTCGATTCTTGGAGCGATTGGGCGCCGAGACTCAGCGTTTACTTAGCTTAGACGACCTGATCGTTCTCGATGCCGTTCATCGCGAACTGGATATTCCGGAACGCGCAAAGCAGCGCATCGAACCTTTGATTGCTATTGGGGCACTCGAGCGCCCCTCGGCGAGGAAACTGACGCTGTCGCGTCGCTACTACACGTTTGTCGGCAGGCAAGGCGAGTACACACGGCGCCGCGGCCTTGATCGAGAAACGAACAAGGCACTGCTGCGCCAGCATATCGAACGGAATGCGAGAGACGGCAGTCCCCTGGGCGAACTGAACCAGGTGCTTCCAGGGATGAAGGCCAGCCAGGTTCAGAACCTGCTGCGCGAGATGAAAAGGGACGGCATCGCCCACCCCGCGGGCAAGACCAAAGCCGCCCGCTGGTATCCCGGACCCGCACCACTGGAGCGCCACAAATGACTGATTCGTCTACGCAATTCGCACGCAATTCGTACGCATTGCCGCGTGGGGTCATTGAAAATAACATTAATTATTTCAAGCAGATAGCGCTTGCATCGAATTGCGTAGACATTGCGTAGACGAGCCGGATTTCCGAGTCCGGAAGCTAGTCGAACCCCTCGACGCTCTTGATCAGCCCGATCTCGATGCAATTGGTCAGCAAGTCGTATTGCCGCAGCAGGTTTTGCTCCTGTACCCGCGCGAAGAGCTCAGGGCTGTCTGATTCTCGGACTGACATGACCGGGCAGTTCGCGGCTCAGGGCTTCAGCCGAATGTGTTGCGAGGCGAGCCGCACGGATTCTTTCGTGATGTACGACGACTCAGGGGCATTGCCGAATGCGAAGCTAATACGCTGTTCGTGAAGGTCCTCCTCGGACACTTCTTTTGTGCGGGCTTCTGCGAGCAAGCGGGACAACTCCGGGTCCACCGCTAGATTCGACTGGGATTGCTTGCGAGCGGTAGTGCGCGGATGGCTTTCAGTGAAGCCGCTGACCTGGAGCGCGTTGGTTCCTGACGAAAGCATGCAATGCATCCGGCTCGTCATCAGCCGGCCAACACACTGCAAACTCGTCCAAGTCAGCGGCGGGACCAATTCCTTGCTGCTCGGCAAGCTCATCCAACGATACCGAAGCACGAACCGCGCCAGCGGGCGGACGAATCGACCCAGCAGGACTGTCCCCCATTAAGCCACCTTCCCGCTTTTTCTGCGTCAGAAGGTCAAGCTCCTCTCGCTCATCCAGCTCATCAAAAAGCGACTCCAGCGTTGATCCGATTTGCTTCTTTCTCATGATTTACCTTCCAGCTTCGCTGCCGAAAATGAACTATGCGCGCCGTCGTAGGTTGCTGTTATATGGCGGTTGGCCCACCGCATCCCGTCCCGAGCCATCGAGCAACCCCGTTAATGAAAGCTCTCCCCGGAAAATCCGAGTTCCTGATCCATGAGGCTGAGAATGGCGCGATCAAGCTTGATGTTCGTTTCGAGGGCGAAACGGTCTGGCTGACGCAGCAACTGATGGCCGATCTGTTTCAGACGACTAAGCAGAACGTCGGGCAGCACCTCAAGAACATCTTTGAGGAGCAAGAACTTGCCCAACCGGCAGTGGTAAAGAATTTCTTTACGACTGCGACGGACGGCAAGAACTATTCGACGAATTTCTATAACCTCGACGCGATCATCTCTGTCGGAGACCGGATCAAATCCCGTGTCGCGACGCAGTTCCGGATCTGGGCGACCAGTCTCGATTACGATGCGACGTCGGAAACGAGTCTCAGCTTCTTCAAGACGGTACAGAACAAAGTGCACTGGGCGATCACCGGCCAGACCGCTGCGGAGATCATCCATGCCCGCGCGGATTGCAAGCAGTCGAACATGGGTCTCACGAACTGGCGAGGGGCCAAGCCGCGCAAGGAAGACACGATCATCGCCAAGAACTACCTGGATGAGGCGGAACTGGCCGCGCTCAACAACCTGGTCGAGCAGTACCTCGTGTTCGCCGAGGGTCAGGCCATGCGGCGTATCGCCATGCGGATGGGCGACTGGGTGGCCAAGCTCGATGGTTTCCCGCGGCTCAACGAGCGCGACATCCTCACCCACGCCGGACGAATTTCCCATGAGGACGCAGTCGATCGCGCCACGCAGGAGTACGGCGCCTTCGACAGCAAACGCCTCGCCGAAAAGGCCGCGCAACCCGACGATTTTGACAAAGCAGTGCGACAAGCTCGCGCGGCCGCGCCCTTGTCATGGCGATGCTCCTCGTGGTGGTCGGCGGGTCGCCTACTTGGGCCCGGGCGAACGAACCGCGCGATGTCCTCGTGTTTACAACGGCGGGGGATCCGCAGGCGGACGCGTGCCGGCGCTGCGAACGGTTGAAGACAGTGAAGTCGGCTACAACTTTCACGGTTTCGGCACCCGATTCGGCGTGGACTGGGCCGACGTGAAAGCCATCGTCATCGTGCAGGCCATGCGCTGCATTCCCAAGCGGGAACGGATCTGACCGACTGCAACCAGCTCGGCTACCTCGGGCAAGTCGGTCTTGATTCTTGGCTTTCGACGAATAGCCAGTACGACAACTTCCAGACCCACGGTGGCGTGAGTGGCGGTGTCTTCAAGCCGGTCACCTCGGGCTGGCAAGTCTTCACCAACTACTCGGGCCCTCGGGATTTCGTTGGGATCACGCCCGCCGCACGTCCCGCAGTTCTAGAAAATCTCGTCCCAACGCCGCATCAGGGTAAAGGCTCGTGCAAGAGCGCAGCTTTAATCTCTGTGAGCATCGCTAGGACCTGTGCTCGATCCACGGGAATCGACCCTTCCACGGCCTGACGTTGAAGATCGAACACGCTCCACCCCTTAGCGCCGCCCGGAAGATCCTCAGTGCGGGGCACCAAATGGCAGTGGAGGTGCGGGTGGGCCTCACCTAGGGCTGCCACATAGATCCGGGAAGCACCCGTGAGTTTGCGAAGCTGGCGACTCAAGTGCCTGAGCGTCGGCCCAAAGCTGAGAGCCTCGGCGTCGTTAAAATCGAAGGGGCCAGCCACGTGCCGTTTCGAAACCAGCATGAGCCACCCAGGAATCGGCACCGCACCCGGCAACGAGCGAACCTGCCAAAGCTCATTTTCAAAAACGATCTCTTCCTTCAGCTTGCCTGCCACGAACGCGCACATGCCACATTCGGTCTTCGGAGCTGAGAGTGTTTCGGACCATCCAAGGACGAGCTCAACGGTGGCTCCCGGCACCTCGTCGTGGGGCTTATGCCCAACCCCGAGCAGAGCGTGGTGGGTGATGTTAGCTGGTAGCGGCTGCAACCCTGCGATGACGGCGTGCGGAATGATACCACCCGAAGCGGGATCTGCCTGAATGAGCAGGGTGGGTAGCGAAAGCCGCGGCAAAAGCCCGAGAAGGTCCGTGGAAGTAATCTCGCCAGCAAGTGCGGAAGCCAGGACATCGGGATCGAGGTCAGCGAGAGTTTCGGCCTTGTAGGAAACCTGAAAGGGTGACAGGCCACCTTGAGCTCTCAAGGCTTCTTCTAGCGCCGAAATGTCGAGCTGCTGCTTCACGAGTGACTGCCAGAACTCAAACACGGAGCCCATCGCATTCGGGGGCGCTGTGAGGAGCGGCGGCTCTTCCAGAACGACCCCCACCGCAAGCGCTGGACGTTGGCAAAGAGCCAGCAGTGATGCGGCAGCGCCCAGCGATTGGCCCCACACGATCGACCCGGGCCCCACCACTCGTTCGAGAAAACACTGGACGTCGTTCGCGTAGTCGCGGAGAGCGTAATGTTGCGGTGTTCGCCCAGATTTCCCATGACCTCGGAGATCCAACGCAAACACATGAAAGTGTTTGACGAGCTCGGGGAATACTTTCAGAAACGAGTCGCGACGCCCGCTCAAGCCGTGCACCAGCACCAGCTTAGTGCCTCGCGGCGGACCTTCGGAGTACGCCAAGAGAGGCGCGCCTTGATCGCACACGCGAGGAGTAAGGCCTAGTTGTTCAAAATCGGAAAGCGCCATTGTTCGCCGCGCCATAGCACAATTGGGCCTGTTTCAGCTTGTCTACAGCGCGGATGGGCCGTGCGATCGTTGACCCAATCCATCCGCGCGGCCATTATGTCGTTCATACCGACATAATACGTAGAGCTTTCGTTATGGTCTACATGACTGTCAGGACTTAGAGAGTAAGTGTCGCGCCACCGTGGCGCTCTCAGAAGGAGAGAAACTATGAAGAACCGAGGTCGTTTTAGAGGGCTTGAGGCATCTGGCGCGTTCAGGAGAGCGTCGTGAACTGTCCACGCTGCCAGGGACCCGCCCTCGAAGAGCGCGAGCGGGATGGAGTGGTTATCGACGTGTGCCATGCCTGCAGAGGGGTATGGCTTGATCGCGGTGAGCTCGAAAAGCTCATCGCTCGCGCGACGCGTGAGTTCGACGAGGTCGCACCTCAGCAAAACAACACGCCTCCGCGCGAAGTTCGATACCGCGATGATGACGACGATGATCAATACCGCCGCGATCCGCGAAAGAAACGGAGCTGGTTCGACATCTTCGACTGACCCCCGACGTACTCGTCGCTGTTCGTGCGCGAGCCCCCGCATTGGCTCGTGGTGCTTGTTTCACAAGTTGCCTCCCTCCGCCCTGATCCAGCAGCATAGATCTTGCGCGTTCTTTGAGCCGAGCATTAGTGGAGATTCGGCGCCGCGCCCGCGCAGAGGTTGAGCATCCCCAAGTGCTCCCAAACTTGTCCGTAACCTCTATCTCAAAGTCGAACGCAAGATAGTAAGCATGCTTACTATCTTCCAAGCAACGAAAAGAGCAGCTCACCTGGCACGCCTGCGGCGCGGCCTGGCCACCTTATCCCGGTCGTGCCCCTCGCGCGCTGGCTCACGGCTCAGGCAGCCGCAGCACTGCGATTCTGTCCATGGCCTCGACAACGCCAGCCAATTACTGTGTTGCCCTCATGCGACGCAAAAGTGCTCAAAATGCCAGAAGCTTGAACGAATCCGACCGTGCTCTGGACGCTACGTTCCCGCCCGTCGGATCGGAGATCGAGCCATGCGATTTATCTTGATTGGAGTTGGCGGGTTTGGAAACGTCTGGGTCAACACGCTGAAGGGCGCGGCCAACGCGGAGGTCGTGGGCCTCGTCGATCGCGATCCTGTCGCGTTGCACAAAGCAGCGCAAGTATTGGGAGTGGCTCAGGATCGCTGCCACACCGAGCTTGAAGCCGCACTAGCTAACGGCCAAGCAGACGCGCTCATCTGTGTGACGCCCCCGACCCTCCACCGTGAACATGTGGTTCTCGGGCTCAAGGCAGGGTTACACGTGTTGAGCGAAAAACCCATGGCGGAAAGTCCGGACGACTGTGCCGCGATGCTCCAAGCCGCCAAAGATTCCGGGCGCACTTACGCGATCTCACAGAATTATCGCTACGGGGCGGGCATGACGACGCTGCGCGCGGCGATTGACGGAGGCCTGATTGGAAAGATCGGTCAGGTTCGAGTCGAGTTCTACAAGGGGCACGATTTCAAGGGAGGTTTTCGCCACGAAATGGACTTTCCAGTGCTCGTGGACATGTCCATCCACCACTTCGATCTGTTGCGTTACCTCACGGGCAAAAACGCCCAGAGCGTGTCAGCCAGCGCCTGGAACCCGCCGTGGTCTAATTATCGAGGAGATGCTTCGTGTGCGGTGCTCTTCGAAATGGAGGGAGGCGTGCGTGCTCTCTACAACGCGAGCTGGTGCACCCAGGGCTCCTTCTCGGATTGGAATGGCAATTGGCTGATCGAGGGCAGCCGCGGCACGCTGCGCTACGAAAACGGCGTCATTGAGCACTACGAAGTTGACCCACACTACGCCGTACGCCGTCAACACGCGTTACCCCTATTGCAATCCGAGAAAACGCCGCAACAGCACGTCCTCGACGACTTCGTGAGTGCCATCGCTTCCAGTCAACAACCGGAAACCAGCTGCTTTGACAACATCCACAGCATCAACATGGTATTCGGCGCCGTTGACGCAGCACGGAATGGCCGGCGCATCAGCCTCGACACCCTCACCTGAAATCGATCAAATCTCCGGACATTTTTCCCTTCAAGAAAGCCTGCCAGCATGACTCAGTCCCCACAAAAGCCCCGCGTTACCATCTACAACGAGTTCGTTCACGAGCAGAAGAATGATTTCGTGAAGAGCATCTATCCGAACGGAATGCACGCGCCCATCGCCACAGGCTTACGCGAACATCTCGGCGTTGAGGCACGCATCGCCACACTCGAAATGCCGGAGCACGGCTTGAGCGAGGAAGTGCTGAACGCCACGGACGTGCTCGTCTGGTGGGGACACGTGGCGCATGGTCAAGTTGCCGACAGCGTGGTCGATCGCGTGCAACGGCGTGTACTCGAGGGCATGGGCCTCGTGGTTCTACACTCAGGGCACTATTCAAAGATCTTCAAGCGCCTCATGGGCACGAGCTGTGGGCTACTGTGGCGTGAAGCTGCGGAGAAAGAGCGGCTCTGGGTCGTGAACCCGAATCACCCGATCACACAGGGCATTCCAGCCTGCATTGTGATTGAAAATGAGGAAATGTACGGTGAACAATTCGACATCCCGGACCCCGATGAGCTCTTGTTTATTAGTTGGTTTGAGGGCGGCGAAGTGTTTAGAAGTGGCGCCGTGTGGCACCGCGGCCGTGGGCGTGTGTTCTACTTTCGGCCGGGGCACGAAGCTTACCCAACCTATCACCACCCAGACGTCCTCAAGGTCATTAGTAACGGTGTGCGCTGGGCCGCTTTCCAGGGGAACACAGAAACCCGTGGCATCGGCAACTGCTTTCACGTTGCCCAACCGCTCGAGCCCATCTCCGAGAAGAACTACGCTGGCGGCGTCGTTCATCCCACGGAATTCCAGGGTAAGCGTTAAGTCCCCGTGATCCACATCATCACTCCCTGTTGCCGCCCCGAAAACCTCCCCCAGTTGCAGGCGAGTATCCCCCAAGGTTGCAACTGGGTCGTGGTGTTCGACCATGAAGCAAGGGCGAAACCAGCCGGATTTGGCTCTGAGCAGCTCCACAGCCCATTCACTGGCGCTTGGGGACATCAACACAGGAACTACGCGTTGGACACGCTCAAGTACGCGCCAGAAGATTGGATCTATTTTCTCGACGACGACAACATCATTCATCCAAGCTGGCATGCTGCCATCGCTCGGTTCATCGATACGGATGCTGTGTTCCTCACGTGGGGCTTAGCAACAAGAACAGACGAGCCAAGCCTTCCACCCACTCAGCACCCACAACTTGGAAACATCGACACCGCGTCTTTTATGGTACGCGCTTCTGCCCTCGCGGGACTACGATTTCAGGATGCCTACGGTGCCGATGGCCTCTTGGCGCAGGAGCTCGCCAGCAGGTTCCCGATCACGATGATTGACGAGTATCTTTGCTACTATAATTATTTGCGCTGATATCTGCTTTCACCTAGCGATCTGGCGCCTGGAGAAGGCGCTAGTGGACTGGGATCTACTCGGTGCTTGTAAGCGCGGGTCGTGAGATGTAGGTTCCCGGCGAAAGATGCCGTCCACCGCCCCGAATCTGCCAGCGAGAGGAACAGGCCCGATGGGCCGAGCGCCTCACGCTGCAGCGTTCACCTTTCAAGGGGAATGACCGATGACGGTTTGTGAGAGCAAGCATCACGTCGTCGTGAATGGGTGGCTCCAGCGTGCGGCGAAGGGCGACAGTACCGAGGCACTGATCGGCGCCTTCGACGACGCGTTCGCCGCACTGTGGCAGCGCTCACACCTCGCGCTCGGAGAGATAACGCTCACGGTGATTGTCGAACGGGTGCTCCACGTCGCGACGAGGCGATTTCCCGAGCTGGGGTCGCTGAAGGTCTCGGCATCCGGACTCAACTGCGAAGGGCTGCGGGCGCGCAGCGACTTGCGCATGGATCAGCTTGCCGAAGGGGTCCCATTCGTGCTCGTGGAGTTCCTGACCGTGCTCGGCAAACTGACTGCCGAGATTCTCACTCCTGCGCTCCACGCGGAACTCTCCAATCAGCCCATCCCGAAGAGACCATGCGAGGACGAGAATCCATGAAGAAGCCTGACCTTCCGCGCATCGCGACCGGAGTGCGAAATCTCGATGCCCTGCTGCGGGGCGGGCTACCGAAGGGCTCGGTCTCCCTGTTTGGTGGCTCGCCGGGTGCGGGCAAGACGGTCCTTGCGCAGCAGATCTGCTTTCACTACGCGTCCCCCGAACACCGCGTACTTTGGTTCAGCACACTCTCAGAACCGACTGCGAAGACCCTGCTCTACCTCAGTCAGTTCAGCTTCTTCGATGCCGGAAAGCTCGATGCGAGCGAGATACAGTTCGTCGATCTCGGCGTGATCCTTCGGGCCAAGGGCTTGGAGGAAGCCAGCAAGCTGATGATGCAGCAGGTCAGGGCATTCCAGCCCGCGATGGTCGTCATCGACAGCTTCAAGGTTTTCGAAGATCTCGCCGATTCCCGGTCGGAACAGCGCAAGTTCTGTTACGAGCTCGCGGTTCAACTCATGGCCTGGGAAACGACCGCCATCCTGCTCGGTGAATACGGACCGGGCGACGTGGCGACCAACCCGATGTTCTCGATCGTCGACGGCATGCTGATGCTGACTCTGCGCGAGCAGTCCGGCGAGCAGCAACGGTTCCTCCAAGTCCTCAAGATGCGCGGAACCGACCACAGCCGCGATGAATTTCCGTTCTTGATCTCGCCGGCCGGGATCGAAGTGTTCGCGTCCCGCATGATTATCAAGCGCAAGGCCGGGGTGGAGGGTGTTCCGACCGCCAGGATCCAGACCGGCATCTCGAAGCTGGACGACCTCTTGGGCGATGGCGTCCCGCGCGGCTCTAGCCTACTGGTCTCGGGCGTGGCGGGAACCGGCAAGACGGTCCTGCTTTTGGAGTTCTTGTACCGAGGAGCACTGGCCGGCGAGAAAGGCATCATCTTCTCGTTTGAGGAGACCGAAGAACGTCTGCGTGCTGCGGCGCGCGGTCTCGGTTGGGATCTCGACGCCGAGATCAAGCACGGCAGGGTCGAGATCGTCTGCATTCCTCTGCCTGACATCCTGGTCGAAGTGGATGTGCTGCTGATGAAGGACCGCATCGAAGCGACCGGTGTTCGACGCGTGGCGATCGATTCGCTGTCGGTGTTCCTGCACAAGATCGACGATTCGCGGGTCATCCGCACCAAAGTCTTCCAGCTCGCCACGCTCGTTCAGAACGTCGGCGCTGTCGGCCTCTTCGCGACTGACATCCCCTATGGTGCGAATCACCTCAGCCGGTTCGGCGTCGCGGAGACGATGGTCGACGGTGTCATCCTCTTGTCCGCGACGGAGGAAGGCCTCAAGCGCCAGCGCTACATCGAAGTCTACAAGCTGCGAAACACCGGCCACTTGAGCGGGAGGCATCCCATGGTCATCGGGCCCGGCGGCATCACGATCTCCCCGCACGACGACGAGGACGTGACGCCGAAGAAGACCAAATCCAACAAGGCGGGCACTCACAAGAGGAAGGCGAGGCGGTCATGAGCAGCGAGCAGATCTCCACGTCGGAGCGCATGCCGGCCGAAGGCGGACGCAATCGGAAGCTTACGCCAGTGCCGAGGAACTACGGCCGTCTAGAACAGCTCTATGAGATCCAGACCGTGCTCGCCCAGTCGGCCAGCATCGAGCAAGACAACGACGAGTTTCTTTCCATCATGACGCGAGGCTTGCGCCTCCGCACCGTGGTGCTTCTGGATACGACGGCCGAGCTCGACCGAACTTTCACGTGGGCCGCACTAGGGATCGGTTCGGCCGAGGTCGAGCACGCCTGCGATGAGGCCCGGAAGGCATTCGCCTATCTTGCGCAAGCCTCCGCCGCGCCAGCGACTGTTGTACGCAGATCCGAGCTTCTGCCTGGCTGCGCAGTCGAGCAAGAAGTCGGCGATCGAGCTTTCGTCACGCTCCCACTGGTGCTCGCCGATGGCGGCGCGTTCGGCGTCTTGCAGGTCGAAGGAGCGGCAGCACTCGACGAGGTCGATCTGCTGTTTATCAGCGCAGTGGCCAACCAGCTCGCGATCGCACTCGATCGCCAGCACACCAAGCTGCAGCTCGAGGCCGCCCGCGCCGAGGCTGAAGAGGCGAATCGATCGCTCCGCGATCTGCAAGCCATTTCTAAGGCAGCACTTGAGGGCGCGACTCTCGACGAGTCACTCACGGCCGTGCTCCGCTCGATGGGCGCGACGTTCGGCACTGACGTCGCCGCGGTGCTGCTCATGGAGGAGGATGGCAAGACGCTTTGGCGACGGGCAAGCATAGGTCTCGAAGGCATTGACGACGCGGGCGGCTCGCTTGGATCGGGCGCAGTAGGGAGGATTGCGGCGACCAGAAGCGCGATGTTCTTCGATGACCTCGACGAGGTCGAGGAGGTGAGTCCGGCACTTCGGAAAGCCGGGATCCGTTCGCTGCTCGGGGCGCCCATGTTTGCTCGAAACCGCCTGGTAGGGGTCGTGCATGTCGCCTCCCGCGTCACCCGGGGGTTTACCCACGACGAACTGCAGTTGCTCCAACTCGTCGCTGATCGGATCGGAACGATCATCGACAACGCGACCCTCTACGAACAGGCGCTGAGCGCGATCGCGAGTCGCGACGCTGTGATGGGTTTCGTGTCGCACGACCTTCGGAATCCGCTCAACGCGATTCTGTTGAGCACGTGCCTGCTCCCGGCGGACGAACCCCGCTTTGCTAAGCCAGTAGCGATCATCAAGCGCTCGGCCGAGCGAATGGTTCGCATGATCGACGATCTCCTGGACGTCGGCAGCATCGAGGCCGGTCACCTCTCGATCGAGAACCGTCCCGAAGAATCGCGCCCTCTCATCGCTGAGGTGGTCGAGGCGGTGCAGCCGGCGGCGTCTGAGAAGTCGGTTCGTCTCGAGACGCGGCTGCCCGCGCACGACATCGTCGTGGCGTGTGACCGCGCCCGGATCCTGCATGTCCTGACCAATTTCTTGACGAACGCCATCAAGTTCACTCCGGAGGGTGGCTCGATCACGGTCACCGTGGCTCGTGCAGACACGGAGTACGCGCGATTCTCGGTCGAGGACACCGGCTGCGGGATTCCAGAAGAAGACCTGCCTCACGTCTTCGATCGCTACTGGCAAGCCAAGAAGACCCGTCGTCTTGGGACAGGGCTCGGCCTCGCGATTGCCAAGGGAATCGCCGAAGCGCATGGCGGCACTGTCTCGGTCAAGAGCCGGGTGGGCCTCGGCACGACCTTCTCGTTCACGCTGCCGCTGGCACGCGCTGCCGCGGCCCCATCGGCCCACGTCGATGGCCAGTTCAGCGAACACCAGGCGAGCCGCCATCGGGCCGGTCATCGCGTGCTGGTAGTCGACGACGAGCCCAACGCCTTGGCCGCGCTGGCCTTCTTGCTCGAGGAAGAGGGTTTCGTCGTCGAGACCGCGACTGACGGGTGTCGCGCCTTACCCAAGGTGTTTGAGTTCAGGCCGGATGTTCTGATCGTCGACGTCGAGATGCCGGGGCTCAAGGGCCCGGACCTCGTACGAAAGGTGCGCGAAGACCGACCAGAGCTTCCGGTGATCCTGATGACCGGACACGGCGACCACGTGATCACTACCGCCCAGATGGAGCTCCGAGCTAGCCACATCCGCAAACCCATCGAAGTCGCCGAGCTGGTCTCGGCAATCGACCGCGCACTCGAAAAGGAACGCTAAGTCATGCCACTGCAATACTACATAGAAAAACTTAATCTCGACGAGGCGGAGCTGCAGAGTCGTCGCGACTTCTTCGAGATCACTGCCGATGATCTGACAACGCTGGCCGGTCTGAAAACCTTTGCCGAGAAGCATACCGACGACATCGTGGAAGACCTCTACCGCCTGATCCTCGGGCATCCCGAAGCGAAGAAGCAGTTCACCGAGCACGCGACCCTGGTGCGCGTGAAACGAGCGCAGCGCGACTACTTCCTCGGGCTGTTCTCTGGCCGCTGCGATCTGGCGTACGCTCAGGACCGGCTTCGCATCGGGATCGCCCACGAGCGCGTCGGCGTGCCTCCGAAGTGGTACCTCGGCGCGTACGCGCGCTACCTGCGATCGATCTTCGACCGGCTCGTGGTCGAGCTCCCGGATCCCGCCCAGGCACGCGCTGCGTACCAGAGCATCGAGAAGCTCGTCGCGTTCGACACGGCACTCGCGATGGACACCTACATCGCTGCGCAACTCGGCGCGCTTGAGCGCCATCAAGCCGCGATTCGCGAGCTCTCGACGCCGATCATCCGGCTCTATCAGCAGGTGCTCCTGCTCCCGTTGATCGGAACGATCGACACGCATCGCGCGGACCAGCTGATGGAAGCGGTGCTGCTAAAGGTGGTCGAGGAGCAGGCCCACGTCATCATCATCGACATTGCCGGCGTTCCGCTCGTCGACACCAAGGTCGCCGATCACCTGCTCAAGACCACCGAAGCCGTGCGCTTACTCGGAGCGCAGACGATTCTGTCTGGGATCTCACCGATCATCGCCAAGACGATCGTGAACCTCGGCATGAATATCTCGGCGATGCATACGAAGAGTCGACTCGCGGACGCGCTGGAGCTCGCATTCGAGATCATCGGGAAGCGTGTCACGTCGAGCGCCAGGAACCACCCTTCGGCGCCCGCGGAAGCCACGGAGAAATCGTGAGCGCTCACGGATCCATCCCTGTACTTCGCATCGGCTCCACGCTGCTGGCGTCGATCCAAGTCGAGCTTCGTGACACCATCGCGGACGCGTTCCAGGAGGATATCCTCCAGACGATCGCCAAGACGGGTGCAACCGGGCTCGTGATCGACATCACCGGCCTCGAGATGGTCGATAGCTACGTCGGGCGCGTGCTGACGAACACGGGCCGCATGGCAACGCTCATGGGCACCCATGCGGTCGTCGTGGGGATGCGACCGGTGGTCGCCGCCACGCTCGTGCGGATGGGGTTTCGGATGGAAGGAGTCTTGACGGCGCTCAACGTGGACGCTGGGCTCGCGCTCGTCTCGGAGCTGATCGCGCGCCGTCACGGCGCCGGCCGGTAATCACCCATGACAGTCCTGTCTAGTGAGAACCTGATCCTCGCGGC
>Ga0163147_10000625_pt1 | contig 55226 bp, 51 predicted proteins | sample OliLakLV19MP6G1_FD_148597 | JGI IMG/M metagenome (GOLD analysis project Ga0163147, IMG submission 148597) | Freshwater microbial mat bacterial communities from Lake Vanda, McMurdo Dry Valleys, Antarctica- Oligotrophic Lake LV.19.MP6.G1 | ecosystem: Environmental > Aquatic > Freshwater > Lake >... | reverse complement strand
GGCCACCAGCATGGCGCGCAGGAAGTCGACGAGTGCGGGTGCATCATTCACTTCGCTGCGCTTGATCGCTTCTCGCAGCGCGTTAATAACGAACTCGGTCGCCGCAACGCCCAGATCGGCGCGCAATAGCGTGGTCTCGATTTCTTCCAGCAGGTTGTCGTCGATCGGCAAGCGACGGCGAAATAGATCGCCTAGGTCGCGCGTGAAAATGCTGCCGCGCAGCCGCTCACGCCAACTGCTGCTGGCAACACTGTCCGCAGCCAGCGACGAACCTTTAGGGCTCGAAACCTCGTCTGCGAGTGCGTTGGTCAAAGCGGTACTGGCCAATTCGGCCGCCACTGATGGTGGCACGGCGGGCTTTTTCTTGAAATAACTGAGCATGGTGCGCGGTATCGCAGACAATGGGCGGATGGTAGCACCGCCCTCCAGAACGCCTCCTGACAAACGCCGCGAGTCGCAGCCGCCAGGCCAAGTAAGGATTATCGGCGGCCGTTTTCGCGGCTCCAAGTTGCCGGTGGCTGCCAAAGCGGGCTTGCGACCGACTTCGGATCGAGTGCGCGAGACCGTGTTCAACTGGTTGGCACCCGAACTGCCCGGCAGCCGTTGTGTCGACCTGTTCGCAGGCAGTGGTGCGCTGGGGTTTGAGGCGGCCTCGCGGGGTGCTGCGCATGTGTTGCTGATTGAGCGCGATCCCGAGTTGGCGGCATCGTTGCGAGGCTCCGCCCACCGCTTGCGCGCCGATTGCGTCGACGTGGTTGCAGCCGATGCTTTGAACTGGCTCGCCGCCAACAGTGCCGAGTCCGCCAGCCTTCCGCGCTTCGACATGGCCTTTGTTGATCCACCGTTTCAAGCGGGGGTGTGGAATGCCGCCATTGCCGGGTTGGTTCCGATCATGGCCGCCCGCGCGAGCATCTATGTGGAGTCGGCTGCGGGCGTCGAAGTGGCGATGCCGGAGGGCTTTGTTTTGCATCGTTTCGGGCGCACCCGCGATGTGGAGTTTCGGCTGTTTCAGCGAGCTCAGGGCGAGCAGCCCGCCTGATACACTCGCTTCCGACCGTTTGGGTTAGCTTCACAATCAACCGCGGTTTCCGCGTCCTGACTTTTCAACTCGCAGCGATCAAACGCACGTCAGCATGAGCCCGTCTAAGCATGAGCCAGCCTAAGCATGAGCCCGCCTAAGCAGGAGACAGCCTAAGCATGAGACAGCCCAGTCCCCGAATTGCGCTGTATCCGGGCACCTTCGATCCGATTACCAACGGCCACGCTGATCTGGTAGCCCGCGCATCGGTGTTGTTCGAGAAAATCGTGGTGGGTGTGGCCGAGAGTCCAGCCAAGGGGCCCGGCTTTTCACTTGCCGAGCGCATCGAGTTGGCGCGTACTGCGCTCGCGGATATCCCGAATGTAGAAATTCTTGGCTTCAGCAGTTTGCTCGCGCACTTCGTGCGTGAAGTGGGCGCTGGCGTGCTGTTGCGCGGATTGCGTGCGGTCTCGGATTTCGAGTACGAGTTCCAGCTGGCCAGCATGAATCGGCATCTGGTGCCCGAAGTCGAGACTCTGTTTCTTACTCCGGCTGAGCAATACAGCTTTATCTCGTCATCGTTGGTGCGCGAAATTGCACGCCTGGGCGGCGATGTTTCTGCGTTTGTGCACCCGTCGGTCGCCGCAGCACTCAAGCGTCGCTATCTTGGTGCTTAGTCTCCTAGACTCCTAGACTCCTAGACTGCGGGGTTTAAACTCTCCCATTACCTGCTTCCATTCACGTTCTCGAGGTGAACCCACAATGCGCACCCTGATCCGTAACACCCTGATGATCGCTGCCGTGTTGACGCTGGCCGCTTGCGGCGAAGCCAAGGATGAGAAGGCGGCCGTGGCCGCGCCGGTAATTCTTTCTGCTCCCACCAATAATGATGATCGCGAATGGCGCGCTTATCTGGTGCAAGTGGTGAAGCAGAACATGCAGGGCATTCGCAGCAGCCCCTTCATGTATTACTTGCCGGAAGAATCGGCTGAAGATTTCGATGACCAGTACGAGCGCCAGCTGGAAAATGTCATCGGCACAGTCTCTCGCGGTGTGGTGCCAGGCAACATGCTGGCGTTTGGTTCGCCTTCACCGAAGCGCATGGCTGAACTGATCGAAGAGGCCTTCGTTGAGGCGGAGCCTGGTTCAATGAAGGATGTTCGGGTGCTGTATATCGGCAGCCAGGATGACGCGGAACAGATTCGGCCGCTGGTGGAAGCCACGGGTGCCGGCTTTGTGCAGGTTGATCCCTGAGTCGCGTCCTTGTCCCAATCGAATTGCAATCGAGCAAACTGCAATCGAGCAGCTCTGCTGAATTGGGCAGGCAGTGCTTGCGGGTGCTGCGCAAGGGCTCGTTGACAGGTGCAGGCGCAACGGACCGTGCTAGATGGCTCTGCTGATCACGGACCTGTGCGTCAACTGCGACGTGTGCGCGCCCGTGTGTCCGAACGCGGCGATCAGTCAAGGGCCAACCATCTATGACATCGATCCCGGCCGCTGCACGCAGTGCATTGGCCATTTCGATGAGCCCCAATGTGTGATTGTCTGTCCGGTCGAATGCATCGAGCTCGACCCCGCGCATCCTGAATCCACGGATGCGCTGTTGATCAAGTATCGCCTGTTGACGGCGACGGTCGATCCCCACCTCCCCATGCAGGACGCTGTCGCATGATTGCCCGTCATAAATTTCTTTGCGCGTTATTTTTCGTTCTTTTGTTCGGCTCGGCGCACGCGGAGTCGCCGCTCGCGCAACCTGAGCCACATGCGCGGCCACCCCGCGCGGCGATCGCCAGTGCCAATTCGCAAGCCACTGACGCGGGTATCGAGATCCTCAAAGCCGGGGGCAACGCGTTTGACGCGGCAATCGCCGTCAGCGCGACCTTGGGCTTGGTTGAGCCGGAGAGTTCGGGCATCGGTGGCGGCGCTTTCATGCTTTTGCATATCGCTGCCAACGATCAGCAGGTATTTATCGATGCTCGCGAGCGCGCACCCTTGGCCGCAACGCGCGATATGTATCTCGGTGCCGATGGCGAGCCACTGCGCGAGCGCAGTATCAATGGCGCGCTCGCGGCGGCCATTCCCGGCTTGCCGGCAGGCTTGGTGCACTTGGCCAAGCGCTACGGCAAGTTGCCGTTGGCTGCGAGCTTGGCGCCGGCGATCAAGCTCGCTCGCGAAGGCTGGACCTTCAGTTCCAAGAATGCGGCCATGCTCGGCTTTCGGCGTGAAGTGCTGGCCACTAATCCGGCCGCAGCGGCGCTGTTCCTGGCCAATGGCCAATCACCCAAGCCAGGCGACAGACTCAGCAACCCCGACTATGCGGCGATGCTGCAACGGCTGGCTGAGAATGGGGAAGCGAGCTTCTATGAAGGCAAGTTCGCACAATCGTTGGTCGATGGGGTGCGCGCCGGTGGCGGCATCTGGTCGATGCAGGATCTTGCCAGCTACCGTGTGGTCGAGCGCCCGGTGTTGCGCATCGAACATCGTGGACAGCAGATTATTACGGTGCCGCCGCCATCGTCCGGCGGCGTCGCCCTTGCCACCATGCTCAACATCATGGCGGGCTTCGACTACGTCAAGTTGCCGCGGGTAGCGCGCATCCATCTGTTGACTGAATCCATGCGGCGGGCTTTTCGCGACCGCGCGCTGTACTTGGGCGATCCAGATTTTGTCGAAGTTCCGGTGGCTTTGCTTGCCAGTCCCGAATATGCCGCAGGGCTGCGCGCCGGTATCCATCCCACGAAGGCGACCGCCAGCGCAGCGTTGCCCGGTATTGGTGATTTCTCGGATCGCCCCAGCACCTCGCATTTCTCGATCATCGATACCGACGGCAACCTGATGGCGATGACGCAAACGGTCAACCTGCCGTTTGGCAACGCCTTTGTCGTGCCCGGCTCAGGGTTTCTGCTCAACAATGAGATGGATGACTTTTCGGCCAAGCCCGGTACGCCCAATGCATATGGCCTGGTGGGTGAAGACGCCAATGCGATTGCGCCCGGCAAGCGGCCGCTGTCCTCAATGACACCCAGTTTTGTTATCGGGCCGGATCGCATCGCCGCGATCGGTACGCCTGGCGGTAGCCGCATCATCACGATGGTGCTGTTGGGCATACTTGACCTCATGGACGGCGGCAGCGCAGAGCACGCTGCAGCGCTTCCTCGTTTGCATCATCAATACTTGCCGGATGTCTTGTCCGCTGAACCAGCAGCACTCGACGAGTCCGAGATTTCCGAGTTGCAAGCGATGGGACACACCGTGTCCGCCGGGGAGCGTAGTTGGGGAAACATGCAGGTGGTGGTGTGGGACAAACAAGCCAATACGGTTGAGGCGGGCAGCGATCCACGATGGAAGGGCGTAGGCAAGGCAAGCACGGCTGACGACGGCGTGATCTTTCGTTGAAGTGCGGATTCTCGAACTTGCCTGTTGCCGAGTACTGCTTGTTTGAGCACTTGCGATGCTTGAGTGCCTCTGTGCAGAAGCTTGGGTGACAATTCGATGTGCTTGAACCTGGTAAGGAGTCGGCAATGAAACTCTGGTCGATCATGGGCAATTCGCAGTTGCTTGACGGTGGCGCGATGTTTGGCAATGCACCCAAGGCGATGTGGTCGAAGTGGCTGCCGCCGGATGCGGCCAACCGGGTGCCGCTGGCGTGTCGCGCACTGCTGGCAAAGCCAATCAACGGCAAGACCGTGTTATTTGAGACAGGCATTGGCGCGTTCTTTGAACCGGCAATGCGCGAGCGCTACGGTGTGGTCGAGTCGCGGCATGTGCTGCTCGATTCGCTGGCTGCAGCTGGCGTTGCCCACACCGATATCGACATCGTGGTCTTGAGTCACTTGCATTTTGACCATGCCGGCGGCCTGCTTGCGGCGTGGCAAGCCAAGCAAGCGCCAACGCTGCTGTTTCCAAATGCGCGTTACCTGGTGGGCGCCGAGCATTGGCAGCGCGCCTGCGCGCCGCACGCCCGTGATCGCGCCAGCTTTGTGCCTGAGCTGATCGAACTTTTAAAGCAAAGTGGCCGCCTCGAGTTGGTCAGCGGCGAGCATTGCGAGCTGCTGGGCTCCGGCGTCCGCTTCCACTACAGCGATGGGCACACGCCAGGGCTCATGTTGGCCGAGCTGGTGGGGCCGGAGAACCATGGCGGCCTGCTGTTTTGTGCGGATCTGATTCCCGGTCGCCCCTGGGTGCATTTGCCGATCACTATGGGCTACGACCGCAACCCCGAGTGCCTGATCGATGAGAAATCCGCGCTACTGGCGGATGCGCACGCGCGTGGCGTGCGCTTGTATTTCACCCACGACGTGGACTGTGCGCTGGCGCGGGTCATCCGCGATGAGCGAGGTCGTTACAGCACCGATCATCCGGTCGATGCGCTATCCGCTCGCGCGCTGACGCATTGATCTGTCAATCCATTCAAGACAAGGAATAAACGTGAACGCACGCTCGCTTTTGCTGGTCGCAGGCTCGCTGCTTGGAATCTCGCTGGTTGGGTCACCCGTGTTTGCTGCAGAAGCGAATCCGCAAACGTTTGGTGCGGCGATGCCGGCAGGTCCGGCGCAGTCGATTGCGCAGGCGATCAATGGATTTGTTGCCAGCGCGGCTGAGCCGCAGAAGTTTTCTGGGCGAGTTGCCAGGATCTGTCGTCAAAAAGGTTGCTGGATGGAACTTGAGGCCGATGGCCGCAGCGCGCGCGTCACCATGCTCGACTACGGCTTCTTTTTGCCGACCGACGCCCACGGACAGGCAGAAGTGTTTGGAACGCTTAGCCGCGTCGAACTGGACGACAAAACCGCGGCGCACTATGCCGAAGACGCGGGCGTTGCGATTACGGATGTCGCCCGCAGCGAGTACCAGGTGGTTGCCCATTCGGTGCAACTGGCGATGACGACCAGTTCAGAAAATTGAGCCTGATCACTGAGCCTGACCACTGAGCCCGTCCACCGAGCCCGGCCACCGAGCCTGACAATCAAGGCAATTCCATGTTTTCCCTTCCCAACGGTCTCAATGGCAATGCCAATGGCGGCATCAAGGGCCTGATCGGCGGCGTTCTGTCCGGAGTTGCCTTGCTGGTACTCGCTGCCGGCGTGTTGTTCTGGAATGAAGGGCGAACGGTCAAACGCACGGCCGTATTGGCCGAAGGCAGATCATTGGTGCAGTCCGTCGAGGCCGACCGCGTCAACGCTGCCAATGAGGGCAAGTTGCTGCATGTGCGCGCAGAACTCGCCGCCAGCGGGCAATTGCGCGATCCCGAGTTTGCCGTCGAAGCGGAAGGTTTGGCGCTGCGCCGACGCGTCGAGATGTACCAGTGGGAAGAGAAAAAATCCAAGAAGAATGGTGACGCAAAGGGTTATGACTATCGCTATGAGCGCGATTGGCATGACGCGCCTGTTGACCACACCCGCTTCGACTCGCCCGGCGGCCATCAGAACCCCACATCGCTGCCGTTTCCAAGTACACGCTGGGATGCAGACGAAGTTCGTCTGGGTGCGTTCGTGCTGACCAGTGAAGCGATCAGCGAGTTGAGTGATTGGCAAAGTGTCAGTCCCGACGCCAACGCACTGCCGCCCAATCTGGCCGCGAGTCTGCGCGTCGAGGCTGGGGTGCTGACCAGCGCCAATTCTTTGAATTCTCCAAACGTGGGCGATATCCGCATCCGTTTCGAGTTTGTGCCGCTCGGTCGCGTCAGCGTGGTGGCCCAGCAGACCGCTGGTCGTCTGCAGACCTACCACACCCAACAAGGCGAACTGCTGTTGGCCGAGCGAGGCAGTGCGAGCATCGACGCGATGTTCGCTGGGGCGGCAAGTCGCAATAGTCAGCTTGGCTGGGCGCTGCGTGGCGGCGGCTTCATGGCCTTTTGGATCGCCTTCGGACTGATGCTTCGCCCGATCAGCGGGTTGCTCGGCAATTTGCCGATCATTGGCGGGATCGGACGCATGCTGACGACGCTCGTCGCTGCTTTGCTGGCGCTCAGTTTGAGTGTGTTGATGATCATTTCCGGCTGGCTGTTTCATCGGCCTTGGTTGCTCGCGATCATGCTCATCGCGCTAGTGGCTGGCTTCGTCTGGTTGGCGAAGCGCCCGCGCGCTGAGACCGCTTCGCAACGGGTTTCGGTAACCATGCCAGCAAGCCCACCACCTTCGCCGCCGCCACCCCCACCGGCTTTTTGATTGGACTCCATGAGCATTTCCAGTTCGTTTTCGCGCCGTCACTTTCTTGCCCAAGCGAGCGCTATCTCGTTTGGTTTTTCGCCGTTGGCGCAGTTGCTGGCCGCTGCCGGTGGAAATCGCGAGAAGGCGCTCGCGGGAGCCGGGTTTGGCACCTTGCGGCCTGTTCGCGACGGCACCACGGGTCTGCCCTTGCTGCGGCTGCCCGCTGGCTTCAGTTACGTCACTTTTGCTTGGGCGGGCGAAGCACTCAGCGATGGCAGCCCGTGTCCGGGGGCCCATGACGGCATGGGTGTGGTCAAGCAAGAGGGCGACCGGCTGACCCTGATTCGCAATCACGAGATCAGCAAGCTCGAAGGTGTTTTCAGCGCCAGCGCCCCGCAATACGATTCTTTCTGTGGCGGTGGTGCGACCAAGTTGATTTTCGATGGCAAGCGCGGTGAGTTGCTGGAAGCCACACCGGCTCTGGCGGGAACACTCACCAATTGCGGTGGTGGGGTCACGCCTTGGGGCAGTTGGTTGACCTGCGAGGAGATCGTCGTGCAGGCGGGCAGCAAGACCGATGTGCATAGTCAAGTGGTTTCCCTTGAGCATGATCACGGCTTTCTCTTCGAGGTGCCGGCGGACGGGCGGGCCAGCGCAGTTCCGTTGCGCGCCATGGGTCAGTTTCGCCACGAGGCAGTCGCTTTCCACGCGCCCAGCGGCGCATTTTTTCTGACTGAAGATCGCGAGCCGAGTGCCGGCTTTTACCGATTCTTGCCGGCCGTTGCAGGCAAGCTTGAGGCGGGTGGGCGGCTCCAGATGCTGCGCGCCAAGTCCCGTACCGACTTGCGTTCTGGCCTGCAGATTGGAGAGAGTCTGGCGACGGATTGGGTCGACATTGAGCATCCAGAGCGGGGATTTGATGCGCGCGGCGGCATAGACGGTGTGCAAAGCCAGGGCTTCGCACTCGGTGCGGCGCGCTTTACTCGTCTGGAAGGCTGCATCGCCAGCGCCGATGAGGTGTTTTTCACCGCCACCAACGGTGGTGATGCCGCCTGTGGACAGGTGTTCGCTTACTGCGTCAGTTCGGGGGAATTGCGGCTGGTTTACGAATCGGCAGATCCCGATGTGTTGGACTACCCGGACAACATCGTGCTCAGTCCACGCGGCGGTTTGGTCATTTGCCAAGACGCAAAGCGTTCATTGCAAAAGCTGTTCGGACTCACAGCCGGTGGCGAACTTTTCACGTTTGCCGAGCAGAACGTGGTGCTCGACGGAACGCGTGGTTTCAGCGGCGATTTCCGCGGCGCTGAATGGGCGGGTTGCTGCTTTTCGCCGGACGGGCATTGGCTGTTCGCGAATGTCTATTCGCCTGGATTCTCAGTGGCGATCACCGGTCCATGGCGGGATGGCCTGATCTGACTCGATTCCACTGGTGCATTGCTCGGGAGAGTGATCTTGCTGCTGATTTCGCCGCTGTACGTTGCATTGGGCGCTTCGCTTCTGTTGCTGCTCACCATTTGGGTGATCGCTCACCGCCGTGATCGGAAAATTGGCCTCGGTGATGGCGGTGATCCGTTGTTGCTAAGACGCATGCGCGCGCACGGCAATGCCGTGGAGACCCTGCCGATTGGCCTGTTGATGCTGGTTGTGCTCGAACTTTCGGGTGGCAGCGCCGTGTTGCTGCATGGTTTCGGCGCGACGCTGATCATTGGTCGCGCCCTGCACGCCTGGGGGTTGCTTGGCAGCGCCGGCGTTTCATTTGGCCGCATGGTCGGAATGCTCATGACCATGCTGAACTTCATCGGCTTGATCGGGTGTCTGCTTTGGCGCTTTGCCGCCGGCCAATAGTCTCGATCATGCCGCCGAGCCGTCCGGATTCCGGTCGATGAAGTAAAGCCCCGCATAGAGTTTGGGGTCGATGGAGAAACCGTCCCGGCGCTTGCTGTCGAGCCACTCAGCCACTTCGGTGCGCGGTACTTCATGCACGGTAATGTTCTCGCTGGCGTCGCCGCCGCCCGCATGCACGCGACGCAATCCCCGCGCCCGCACGAAGCCGATGATTTCATTGCTCATTCCTGAAGAAGAAGGCCCCTGCATCAGATAGTCGACCCTGTCGGCGGCCCAACCTGTTTCCTCCAGCAACTCTCGCAAGGCGGCCTTTTCCATGGCTTCGACCTCGCCATGATCGCCAACCAGGCCCGCCGGCATTTCTATGGTGCGTGCGCTGATCGGCGGGCGGAACTGTTCCACGAACAACACTCGATCTGCGGGCGTCACTGCGACCACAATCACCGCACAAGCAGTATTGGTTCGCTCGGCGTATTCCCATCGACCACGGCGGCGCAGGCGAAGATAGTTGCCTTCGTGCAGGATGCAATCGTTGTCGGTTGTCGAGTCTTCCATGGTCATTGCAGTTGGAATTGTGCGGAGAGGGACCGATGATAGCGTCCGTTCACGCGGATCGAGTGCATTCGGCGGGAACCTTTGCCGACACTTCAGGGTCGCACAGCCCTTCCAACACCAGACTCACCGGCTTCCATGATCCGAACTATCTTCCTGCTAGCACTGTTGGCCGCTGCTCCGTTGACACAGGCGCAGCTTCGCCAAGGCCCCCCGCCACCCGCGCCCACTGCCTTGGAAGTCGAGCTTGCTGCGACCAGCGATGTTGAAGCCCTGCGCGAGCGCGTGGTTGCCGCTCGTACGGCCAACGATCTGTTGGCTGAGGCTGCGGTATGGAGGCGACTAAGCGAATTGCGCCCGCACGTGGGCCAGATCAAGGTCGAGTTGGCAGCGGCTTATGCCAAGCAAGGCTTGAAGAGTCAGGCTTATACCGCCTTGCTCGAATTGCAGACGCAAGGTTATGGCATGCAAATCGGCGATGACCCGCGCTTTGCCCAAGTGGCCACGACGCGGGCGTGGGAGTACATCGTCAGTTCTTTGCAGACCAATCTGTCGCCGTTTGGCGAACCCGCCCTGACCTATACGCTGCCCAAGCAAGACCTGTTGCTGGAAAGCCTGAGCTGGGACCCGAGCCGCAAGCAGTTGCTGGTCGGCAGCATTCGTGAAGGCGAGGTATACCGGGTTTCTGCGACGGGCGACCTGCACTCCTTGGTGAAGGCCGATGCCAACAACGGCATGTGGGCGGTAATGGATCTGCTGGTGGACGCAAAACGCAACGTGCTGTGGATCGCCTCAACGGCGGTGCCGCACTTCAAGGGTTACAAGCCGGAAAAGGATCTCGGTCGCGCCGGTGTTTTCAAATTTGATCTGAACAGCGGCGCGTTCCTGAAGAGTTACCTGTCGCCAAGCGTGCTCGGAAGTGCTTTTTTCATGTCCACCCTAGCATTGGCGCCGGATGGCACCGTGTTTGCCGCGGATGGCGTAAACAACGCGGTCTACATGGTGCGCGACGACCAGCTGAGGCGCGTCTTTCATGCCACCACTTTATCCAGCATTCGCGGTATGACAGTCAGCGGCAATGGCAACGTGTTGTACTTTGCCGATTCCGAGCGAGGAATCTTTGGATACGACCTCAACGCCGGCAAGCCCTTTGACGTGCTGGTGCCGAAGACCTTGGCCTTGGCCGGCATTGATGGTCTGGTGTGGTGGCAGGACTCACTGTTGGCGGTGCAGAACGGCATGCAGCCGACGCGGGTGATGCGACTGTTGCTGGCCCCGGATGGACGCAGCTTTACGGGTGCCAAACCGTTGGCAGCAGGACATGCGGAGTTTTCGATGCCGACCCTGGCGACGTTGGAAGGTGACCGACTATTGTTCATTGCCAATGGCCAAAAGCACCAATACGACCGCTTCGGGTTGCCGCGAAAAAGCGACACCATCGAAGCCACTCGGATCTATGCCGTCGCGGCAGACTTTGCCAGCGACTTGGCGGGCTCGATGCCCACCGCGCAACCCCAGCCGTCCGCGCCGTTGCCAGGCAATCAGCCACCCAGAATGTTGCAGTCGCAACCGGCGCCGAAGCCAACCGGGGAATAGCTCAGCTTCGGGCTTGCGTGGCGAGCTGTTCCAAGGCTCGTCGCCGCGTCATTGGCCCGCAGCGCAGTTGATCCAACAGAGCGATCAACTGCTCAGGATCAGCGTTGCTGCGGGCCGCATCGACCAGCGAATCGGGCAAGGGCGCTTGCAAGCAGATCGTGGCCAGCTGCCGCGACAGCAACGCCTGTTCGCCGTGATCGCGCAGCCGTTTGGCATGGCTGGCAGCACCGCGTAGGCGCAAAAAGGGCACCTCCTCGCAGCGCGCGAGCAGCGCGTCGAGCGTGCCAAAATGCGCCAACAGAGCGGCAGCCGTTTTTGCGCCAATGCCAGGCACGCCCGGAATGTTGTCGACCGCATCGCCACTCAAACCAAGATAGTCGGCCACTTGATCGGCCCGCACGCCCATCCGCTGTGGCACGTCTGCCGCGCTCCAACGGATGTTGCGCGCGTAGTCCCATTGTTGATCGCCTTGCTCCAAAAGTTGCGAAAGATCTTTGTCAGGCGACACGATGACACCGCGAAAACCTGTGCTGCGCTGGCGGTGAAGCAGCGTCCCGATCAAATCATCGGCCTCATAGTTCGGATCGACCATGACCGCGAGACCGAGAGCAGCGGTGACGGCTCGGCAGTGGCGAAACTGGGCTTTCAACGACTCGGGCGCGGGATCCCGGTTGGCCTTGTACGCTGGATAAATCGCATTGCGGAATGAACCCTCGAGCGACTCGTCAAAAGCCACGGCAATGTGCTGCGGACGTTCCCGCTCAAGCAACTCAAGCAAAAACCGGATGAAGCCATGCACGGCGTTGACGGGAAGGCCGTCGCGATCGGTGAACTCATCAGGCAGCGAGTGCCACGCCCGAAAAATGTAGATGCTGGCGTCGACCAGATAGAGACTGGGATGGGTCATCCCTGCCACTCGCTGACCAGGGTTTCGATGACCGGGCGCTCGCGTTCAGCGAATGATTCGCGTGGAGTTCCCAAATGGATGAAGCCAACTACCGTTTCGTCGCTGGCCAGACCCAACTCCGCGGCGATGGTGCTGTCGTAAGCCGCCCAGCCCGTCAGCCACTGGCCGGCGAAGCCATCGGCATGTGCAGCCAGTAACAGCGAATAGCAGACGCAGCCCGCCGACAAAAGCTGTTCGCAGAGCGGCACTTTGTGACCCTGTGTCTGTTTCCCGACCACAGTGACGATCAATGGCGCATTCGCAAAACGTGCCCGCTCTTTGGCGAGAGCAGCGTCGCTGGTGGCTGGGTTGCGTGTGATCAGCGTGTGTGCCAGCTTCTCACCCAGTAGCAGCCGCGCTTGGCCACGAATCAGCAGCAATCGCCATGGCGTCAGTTTGCCATGGTCGGGTACTCGCACAGCGGCTCGCAACCACCTGTCGAGCATGGCGGCGTCAGGGCCAGGCTCGCCAAGCAGGCGGGAAGGTGACGAACGCCGGCGATTGAGAAAATCGAGTGAGTCGGAGCCGAGTCCGTTAGCGCTTTGGGTCATATGCGGTCAAAAACTGTCTGTGAGGGGCAGGTGTACGTTTGCGACTTTGAATGGGAAGTGCGGACTGCCGCACAGTTAAAGAGTGTCAATCGAGTCGCAAATGCGATCACGTTCACGGCGTAGCAATTCGTTACCTTCCTATACTGTGCCGTAGGAAAAAATCCTGAATCACGGAATTGCCCAGCGCCATGGAAACACCCGCCCGCACTAATATCGTCGATCTGCGCAGCCGCGCGGGCGACCACGCGAGCGAGCTGCTGGCAGGAGTTCGCGCCGCAACACTGCGGACACTTCCCAGCGTATTGGCGAATGTACTGGATCGTGCGGACGATGCCCTTTTCGACTTCGTGCAGAAGTCCAGCAGCAGCATCGAACAGCAAGAATACTTTGACACCATGCGCGAGCTGCGGCGTCAGCGAAGTGTGATCGAGCAACGCTACCGCGAGCAAATTGGGGCGAGCTTTGCGGCACTCGGCCGGGGCCAGCCACTGGTCGTGCGTTGTGCACCCAAGAGTGAAGCAGAGCCTACCCTTAGCCTGCTTGCCGCCGACGAACTTGATGAGCAGCTGGCTGCCGAGCAGCTGGCAGGTGCCTTGGAGCGTCGCCATAGCGGACCTCTGCAATTGCTCGACAAAAAGCTGGCGATTGTGTCCAAGGTTGACACTTTGGGACCGGCGACCAACCCTGCAGGGCCCGGACACGTGGTCAATGCGCTACGGGTTGCGTTGGAAGGCATTGTCCCTGCGCTGCCACCGAGACTGGTGCTGTACAAGATTTACGAGCGTGACGTGCAAAACGTCTTGGCGACGCTGTACGCCGAGATCAACCGCCTGTTGGCAGACGTCTCAATCGTCGATCCCATCGCGGCAGCGCGTGCGCGCCGCCGGGACATGCCCACCTCGCCCAAGTATCCCAGTCAATATGCGCAGCCGGAGCAAAGTTCTGCGCCGGATTACGGCCACAATCAGGTTGGGTCTGGTGGCTATGGCGGCGGCTCCGGTGCCGGGTACGCGCCTGCTTCGCAAGACATCGACGAGCTTCTCCCGACCTTGCGTGCGCTGCTTGGCGAGTATCGCTCCGCGCGGCAAGCATCTGAGCCTGCTCAGCACGCACGTGGGCCGATGATGGATGTCCACGGCACTTTGAACACGTTGTCGCGATTGCAGGGCGACCTGCCGCAGACGGTACGCCGCGCCATCGACGATCCATCTGCCTCGCTAAGTATGTTGCTCAAACAGGAAGTGCTCCGCCAAGCCGAGCAAATGGGCCTTACAGGTCCCAAGTCGCGACTTGATGAGCGTGGCGAAGAGTCCCTTGAGTTGGTAGGTATGTTGTTCGACGCCTTGTTGGGACAGCGCAATTTCGAGCCCAGCACACGCGACCAGATGGCGCGCATGGTGGTGCCGTACGCCAAGGCTTCCTTGCTCGACCAGCAGATGTTTGGGATGAAGTCGCACCCAGCGCGACGCTTGTTGAATACGGTTGCCGAAGCATGCGACGGCAATCGAGGCGAGACCAGCGCCGAGCGGGAGTTGCTGGGTCGGGTAGAAGGCACTGTTGATCGACTGGTGTCGGAGTTCAACGAAGATCTGGCGATTTTTTCCGAACTCGACGTCGAGTTGCGCTCGTTCTTTGACCAACACAAGCAACGCGTCGAACTGACTGAACGGCGTGCAACCGAAGCCCAGCGCGGCAAAGAGCGTCTTGACGAAGCGCGTGCAATGGCGAACAGCGAACTGGCTTCGCTGATGGGCGGGCGCAACCCGCCACCAGCCATTGAGCAGTTCCTGACGCACTACTGGACGCACCACATTGCGGTTGTGGCGCTTCGGGATGGCGTTGATTCTTCGCGCTTCAAGCTGGCGCGGGATGCGGGTGATCAGCTTTGGACCGCCTTCCTGGGCAGCGAAAATGGTGCGCCGCGGCCGGTTGATCTGCGTGACCACCTGGTCCGCGTGCTCACTTCGTCCGGCGTAACCGGCGTGTCAGCGGATGAAACCGTTGGCGCTATCGAATGGGTGCTTCAGGCGCTTCGGTTGGGTCGGGTTGAAGCTGCGCGCAGTCGTAATTTGCCGTCGGTTGAATCGGTTGCCACATCGCAGTCGGCTCCGAGCGAACCCGTCACTGCCGCCGTAGTCGCCGCTCCTGCCATTGTCCCAGCTGCAGCTGCCGACGTTGGTAACGAGGTGGCAGCCGTTGCGACTCCTCAAGCCCAGGACGGGGCTGCGGTGCTCGACGTGGTCGGTGGCACAGCGACCTTGGCTTATGACCCGGAAGATGTCATCAAGGTCAAGGCGCTGGTGGTTGGCAATTGGGTCGAATTTATTGGCGCAGACGGCGTGCCGCAGCCGGCCAAGTTGAGCTGGATCAGCCCGATTTCTTCGCGTCTGCTGTTCGTCAACCGTCGCGGCATGCGCCTGTGCGCGAGTTCAGCCGAAGAGTTAGCTGAGCAAATGAAGCTGGGTAACCTGCTGCTCCGCGCGGCCGATAGCGCCTTCGAACGCGCCATGACACAGGTGCTAGGCAAGCTGCGCGACGCCGTTCCGGTCAAGCACTGACAAGCTGCGCGACGCCGTTCCGGTCAAGCACTGACAAGCTGCGCGACGCCGTTCCGGTCAAGCACTGACAAGCTGCGCGACGCCGCTCCGGTCAAGCACCGATAAGCCCGCGCCACCGCCGCTGTGAAGTAGTGAAAGGCGGCGGAGGGCCGCTGCCGCCGCGTAGGCGCAGGTGTCGCGATGCCAATCTCAGGTAGCCCTCCAGCGCAGCGCACCTAGGCTGCAGCATGCGGATCACACTACGCAGCGACGATGCAATTGAAGCGGCGTAGCGCTGCACTTCGCGTCCGCCGAGAAGTTGACGACGATTTCCAATCCCCCAATCTGCCCCGCTTGGTTTAGCATCCGCTCCGGGGATTTTGTTTTTAAGCATTGGGGGTGCTATGCCGATCACCATCGTGGCGGTGCGTGAGAACGCGCCCAACGAACGCCGCGCGGCGCTTTCGCCTGAAGTTGTCAAAAAACTGAAGGGCTTGGGTGCCGAGTTATTGATTGAATCCGGCATTGGCGCGCGCGCGCATTTGCCTGACGCCATATTTGCGGGCGTCGAGACAGTCAATGATGCCGCGACGGCCATCGCGCGCGCAGATGTCTTGCTCAAAGTGCAACCACCCACCACCGAAGAAATCGCTGCGCTGCGCGAGGGCTCGGTCGTGATCGGCTATCTGGCTCCGCATACCGACGACGCGCGCATCAAGATGCTGCGGGATCGCAAGATCACCGCATTCGCGATGGAGCTGTTGCCGCGCACCACGCGCGCGCAGGCGATGGACGTGCTCTCCAGCCAGGCCGGCATGGCTGGTTATAAAGCGGTGCTGATTGCTGCCGAAGTGTCCGGCAAATTCTTTCCTATGCTGACCACAGCAGCCGGCACGATCCGCCCATCCAAGGTGCTGATCGTGGGTGCCGGCGTTGCTGGGCTGCAGGCCATCGCCACCGCACGTCGATTGGGCGCGCAGGTGGAAGGCTTCGACGTTCGTCCGGAAACTCGCGAACAGATCGAATCGCTGGGCGCCAAGTTCCTAGATCTGGGCGTCTCGGCGGCAGGCAGCGGCGGCTATGCGCGTGAGTTGACGGCCGAAGAGCGCGCCGAACAGCAGCGCCGATTGGCGGATCATCTGAAAGGCATCGACGTGGTGATCACCACGGCGGCGGTGCCCGGTCGTCCAGCGCCCAAGATCATCAGTGCGGCCATGGTCGCTGGCATGAAAGACGGCTCGGTGTTGGTCGATCTGGCCGCTGAGACAGGCGGCAATTGCGAACTGACCAGGCCCGGTGAAACAGTGACGGTCGGTGGCGCGACCATCGTCGGGCCGCTCAACTTGCCGTCGATGGGCGCTATCCATTCCAGCGAGATGTACGCCAAGAACCTGTTCAACTTCTTGGCGCTAATGATCAAGGATGGCGCGCTGAATCTCGACTTCACCGACGATCTGATCGCCGGTACGTGTCTGACGCATGCTGGCGAGATCAAGCATGCCGCCACCAAAACTCGCGTGGGAGAGGGCTGAGCTATGGACGGTTTTGTTGCGCTCTACATTTTCATGTTGGCCGCCATTTGTGGCCACGTCATCATCTCCCGGGTGCCGGTCATCCTGCATACGCCGCTGATGTCGGGCTCCAACTTCGTCCACGGCATCGTCGTCGTCGGCGCCATGATCGCGCTGGCCCACGCTGATACCAACTTGGAACGCGGCGTTGGCTTCATCGCCGTGTTGCTCGGTGCCGGTAACGCGGTGGGTGGTTACGTGGTCACCGAACGCATGTTGGAGATGTTCAAGTCGAGCAAGCCGGGAGTAAAGAAATGACCATTGAAGTCATTCTCGATTTCCTGGCAAAGGCGAGTTACTTCGCGGCTGCTGTGCTGTTCATCGTCGGCCTGATGCAGATGGGCTCGCCGGTGACAGCGCGCAAAGGCATTCGCTGGGCCGGCGTCGGCATGGTGATTGCCACCGTGGTGACGTTCTTTGCGCCGTCGACGTGGGGCGGCTTCGAGAACTTCGATCAGCTGAATCTGATTCTGATGATCGTCGCCATTCTCTTGTCCTACGTGTTTTGGGTGTGGGGCAAGAAAGTGCCACTCACTGACATGCCGCAGATGGTCGCCATCTTCAACGGTATGGGCGGCGGCTCGGCGGCTGCCATCGGTGCGGCGGCAATGCTGACTGCGGCCTCGCACAGCGGAGCTTGCACGCCGGAAGCGATCAAGGCGCATGCCTGTCTGGACACCACATTTGCGGTACTTGCGATCCTGGGCTCGTTGATCGGTGCGATCTCGTTCTCCGGCTCGGTGATCGCATGGGCCAAGCTCGATGGCCGGCTCGACAAGCGCTTTACCTTTCCGGGTCAACAGATAGTCAACTTGCTGGTGTTCCTTGCCTCGGTGGCATTGGGCACCTACCTCGTGTTCCAGTTGGACGTACCGGTCATCATTGCCTTCTTTGTTGTTGCCCTGCTGTTTGGCGTGCTGATGACCTTGCCCATCGGTGGCGCCGATATGCCGGTGGTCATTTCACTCTTCAACGCGCTTACCGGCCTCGCCGTTGCCTTTGAAGGCTACGTGCTGGGTAACGAAGCGTTGATCATCGCGGGTACCGTCGTGGGCGCTGCCGGTATGCTGTTGACGCAGCTGATGGCCAAGGCGATGAACAGGCCGATCTCCGGCGTGTTGTTCTCGAGCTTTGGTGGCGGTGGCGCTTCGGCTGAGGCGATCACCGGCACCATGAAGCCGCTCGAAGCGCCGGATGCGGCGTCGCTTTTGTATATGGCCGACCGCATCATCGTCGTGCCGGGCTACGGCATGGCGGTGGCGCAGGCGCAGCACAAAATGTGGGAACTGTGTAAGCAGCTGATCGCGCGCGACAAGAGCGTCAAATTCGCCATTCACCCGGTTGCCGGGCGTATGCCCGGGCACATGAACGTGTTGCTCGCCGAAGCCGGTGTGCCGTATGACTTGATCACCGACATGGACGACATCAATCCGGAGTTCAGGACCTGCGATGTCGCCATTGTGATCGGCGCCAACGACGTGGTTAATCCGGTCGCCAAGACCGACAAGACCTCGCCGATCTACGGCATGCCGATTCTCGACGTGATCGACGCCAAGCAGGTCATCGTCATAAAGCGTGGCAAGGGCACTGGTTTTGCAGGCATCGAGAACGCCCTGTTCTATGCCGAAAACTGCCGAATGTTGTACGCGGATGGCCAAGAAGCGGCGAGTCGCATGCTTTCAGAGCTGAAGGCGCTCGATGGCGGCGGCGGGCATTGATGATACGACGGCCGGGAATAGGCGCGTAGGCCGTTAGGCTGTGTTGCGGCGCAGTTCCCGTTGATTAACTGCGCCCTGAGCGCTATGGGAGTTTGTTGGAGCTTTGTGCTCGCCGCAGTCGTTCCGCTATCGCGGAGCAAACAGGCGCAAAGTGTTGGCGAGCTGGGCAATGGGACCGCCGCCTCAATGCAGCCTCGAGTCCGTGGGGGAGCTTGGCCCGACCGCTTTCGGCATGCAGTCGTTGATTCGACGCGAATGGCTGCGTGGTAGCCGGTCGCGCTACCTCCTTGATGCGTATTCTGCGGGCTAGCGCTATTGCTGCTCGCTCATGCCTCCCGAGATCCGTTCGCCCTGAGGCCTCGAAGCCTGTCCTGGGGTACTGAAGCGGGCACAGCCTTGAAACTTCGGGCCGTTGTGCTTCGATACGTCATCACGAAGGGCTAAAGCGACCAGTCATGGGGCTAGCGCCGCGACAGCGCTGAAGTCACCACTCAACCAATGTTTCGGAGTCAACAGAATGAGCATCAAATGTGATCGCTGGATTCGGAGGATGGCGGAGCAACACGCCATGATCGAGCCGTTCGAGCCGGGTCAAGTCAAACAAGGTGACGACGGCAAGCGCATTGTTTCCTACGGCACGTCGAGCTACGGCTACGATGTGCGCTGCGCGCGCGAGTTCAAGATCTTCACCAACATCAACTCGACCATCGTCGATCCCAAGGCGTTTGATCCATCGAGCTTCGTCGACGTGGTGTCGGATGTCTGCATCATTCCGCCGAACAGTTTCGCGCTGGCGCGCACCGTCGAGTACTTCCGTATCCCGCGCTCGACCCTGGTGGTGTGCCTCGGCAAGAGCACCTATGCGCGCTGCGGCATCATCGTCAACGTGACACCGCTTGAGCCGGAGTGGGAAGGCCATGTGACCTTGGAGTTCTCCAACACCACGCCGCTGCCGGCCAAGATCTATGCCAATGAAGGCGTCGCCCAGATGCTGTTTTTCGAATCTGACGAAACCTGCGAGACCAGCTACCGCGACCGCGGCGGCAAGTATCAGGGCCAAGTGGGAGTGACCTTGCCGCGCACCTGACAGGGTGCAACACTCTCTGAGATCAGCACTCGCTGCCGGCGGCGAAATGCAGATCGTCGCCGGGCTTCAAGCACTCCTCGATCGCATGCCGTAGCGCATCCATCACCAAGGTCGCCGCCATGCTCGGCGCGCCTGGTTTGTCGGCAGCTTGTTCGGGGCCGTAAGGGATGTGAATGAAGCCGCCGGGCAAGTGCGGCGGCAACTGTCGCAGCAGGCCGTAGAACACCTGGTTGCAGACAAAGGTGCCGGCGCTGTTTGAAATCTCAGCTGGAAATCCGGCCTGACGCAGCGCTGCATACATGCGTTTGATGGGCAAGGTCGAGAATAACGCGGCGGGACCATCCGCTTCGATCGGTTGGTCGATCGGCTGCTGGCCTTCGTTGTCGGCGATGCGCGCATCGATCAGATTCAACGCCACCCGCTCAATGGAAATGCGGCAGCGGCTATTGGCTTGACCGACTGCGATCACCAGCGCGGGGTGATGATTTTCTATCGCGGTGAACAAGCGTGGCAGCGCGCCGCAAAAGGTAACCGGCAAACAGATGCTTACGACGCGATGACCGGCAATCATTTCATCATTGAGTCCGCGTGCGGCATCCCACGAGGAATTGCGGTGGTCTCCGCCGAAGGGCTCGAAGCCGGAGAGCAAGACAGTGGGTGGGTTGTTCATCGGTAGGTCTTCTATCGAAAGATAATGAAGTACATCAGGGCGACATTGCAGGCCAGAAGCGGCAAGGCAGTGCCGATTTGAGCGCGAATCACGGCGTTGGGATCGCGCAGTTCGAGCAGCGCCGCCGGCACGATATTGAAGTTGGCCGCCATCGGCGTCATCAGTGTCCCGCAATAGCCCGACAGCATGCCAATCGCGGCCATCGATGCCGCATCCGCGCCGTGCAGAGTGACCAGCAATGGCAATCCTATCCCCGCAGTCATCACCGGAAAGGCAGCGAACGCATTGCCCATGATCATGGTGAAGCCAGCCATGCCCAAGGCATAGGCCAGCACCACCGCCAGTCGGTTGTCGACAGGGATGGCGCGGGTGACCAGATCGGCCACTGCTGTGCCGACACCGCTGGCCGCAAACACGCTGCCCAAGGCTGCCAACAACAACGGCAACAAAGCAGCCCAGCCAATTGCATCAAGCAACCGGCGCGATTGTTCGACCGCCGAGCCAAGCGATTGTCTGGTCAGCCAGCATGCCGCCGCGACTGCCACGGCGCATGCCACACCGAGGGCGACGATGGTGGGTTGCTCGGCACCGAGCAAACGCATTCCGGCGAACTCAAGGTCCTTCAGGACGACCGCCAGCACCATCGTTACCAGCGGGATCAGCAGTGCCGGCCAGAACAAGCGACTGCCCAAGCGGGTTGCCTCGGCACGCTTTTCCTCGATACCAGATTGCTCGTAGCAACCGCTGCGGAGACCGCCGAATCCGGCGATTGCAGCAAGCGCGACCGCCAGTACGCCCATCCACAAAGCAGGCAAGCGCTCACCGATCAAGAACGCCAGCGCCAACAATCCCCAGAACAGTGCGGTAGTAAAGCGCCGCGGGTTGCGCGTATCGCGTAGGCCTCGCCAGCTGATCCAGCTGAAATAGCCGCCGGCCAGCCAATAGATCCATTGCAGGGTAATCATGGCGATGGGGTTGCTGATGGCGGCATGGTCGTCGTTGCAATAATCGATTCGCGAAGCAGCCGCTGCTCAAATCGCAGGATTCTCAAGCTGTGGATGCAGAACGCGCACAGCGCGGTTGGAATGCCCCAGATCGCTATATGCAAAGGCTCCAAGGTGATGCCCTGGTCAGCAAAAAATCCCTGCATCAGCAGCACCGCACCGAACGCGATGAAGATGTCCTCACCGAAAAACAGCCCCACGTTGTCGGTGCCGGCGCACATCGCCCGCAAGCGTTGGCGCTGCTCATCGGTGAGCTCACCGATGATCTCGGCGGCACCCTCAGCCATTGGCGCCAACAACGGTCGCACGGTTTGCGGATGGCCGCCGAGACTGGTCAGGCCCAGCGCGGCAGCGATCTGGCGCAGCGCCAGATAGGCGATCAAGAGTCGGCCGACGGTTGCCCCACGCAGGCCCGTGATGAAGGCCTGCGCGTGCTCCTTGAGGCCATGTCGTTCGAGCAAGCCGATGACCGGCAAGGTCAGCAACACCAGCGCCAGGTAGCGCTGACGGGTGAAGGCTTCGCCGAACAATTCGAGCACCGCCAACAGTGACTTGCCGGCGACGATGCCGGTCACCAGTCCCGCGCTCACCACCACCAGCGCCGGGTTGAGACGCAGTGCAAAACCAAGCACCACCCAGAGCACACCGAGCAGAGGCCAGTAGGCGACCGCGGCGTTCATTGGATGTTCCGTCGTGGCGGACGGACGGCGACACCCATCCGCTCGAGCAAGCCGCGCACGCCGGCGGCAAACTCGACTGCATCGACCCGGTCTCCATGCAAGCAAAGGCTTTGCGCGCGAATCGGCAGTCGCAAGCCATCGTTGGCAATCACGACGCCCTCGCTGAGCATGCATCGGACTTGCTGCAGGCTTTCGGCCACGTCGGCGATCACCGCATCGGGTTGGCCGCGCGGGACCAGTTGACCATTGGCCTGGTAGCGGCGCTCGGCGAATACTTCGTGGACGACATCTAGACCGAGCTCTTCGCCGGCTCTGGTCAAATTTGAGTCAGCCAAGCCGTACAGCAGCAACTGCGGATCGCAGTCGCGCACGGCTTGAGCAACTGCCCTCGCACAGTCAGCATCTCTCGCGGCAAGGTTGTATAGCGCGCCGTGGGGCTTCACGTGATTCAGGCAGGTACCGGCGGACTTGGCCAAGGCCGCAGTGGCACCAATCTGATAGACGACCAAGGCGTGCACATCGCGCGCTGCGAGCGTGTGTTCACGACGGCCAAAGTGCTCGCGATCAGCAAAAGAGGGATGTGCGCCAATCGCCACCCCCGCCGCGACACAGGCGGCAATGGCGTCACGCAAGCTGGCGCTGTCGCCGGCATGAAAGCCGCAGGCCAGCGAGGCCGAACTGATGAACGGCAGGATCGCTGCGTCGTTGCCGCAACCTTCGCCCAAGTCACAATTGAAATCGATGCTTGATTGCATGCCTGAAGTCTGTCGTGAAATGCGGTCCACATGCGATAGCTAGGTGAGCTTCAGTTGCCGATGGCGACCGTCAGCGCCAGCGAAATCCGCTCGATGCGCGCGCGCTGAGCACGCCACGCGGCGTCTGCCTGGCTGTAGTCGACTGCAAGAAATGCCAGCACATCACCGGCTCGAAGTTGCGCCAATCGCGGCCAATCCGCGCGAATCACGTGCGCGATACGGGGATAGCCGCCGACGGTTTGAGCGTCGACCCCGAGAATGATTGGCCGGCCATCAGGCGGCAATTGGATGGTGCCGGGCATCACCGGCTCGGATACACGATCCTTGGTGTCGGCGGCCGCCAAGTGCGGGCCATTGAGGCCAACGCCCTGTCGATTGTTGCGTGGGTCGACGGTCCAGGCGTGGTCAGCCAGTGACTGCCCGCGGACGAGTTCGTCACTGCCGGGCAAGACTCGCAATCGGGTTGGATTGGCTAGGTCGAGATCGGGAAGTGGATTTACCCAGCGCGGGTGCACGTGCAACCGCGTGACCGCAAGATTGATTCGCGGAGCGGTGGGTAGCTGATCTCCCCGGCGCAACGCTCGGCCTTCCATCCCCCCCAATCCACCGCGCAAATCGGTTGCCCGACTGCCCAGCACCAGCGGCGTCTGCACGCCGCCGAGAACGGACACATAACTGCGCGCGCCGCGTACACAATTGCCCAGCCGCAGTTCAGCGCCTGCCGGCAGGTCGATGGCGCGCCAGCCGGCAAGCGCCTGTCCCTCGCACTGGGCGTCGATGCTGGCACCGGTGATCGCAATGCGGGTCGCGCCGACAAAGCGCAGGGTCGGCCCCAGCAGGCTGATTTCCAGGCCGGCAGCCGTTTCGTCATTTCCTACCAGCAGGTTGCCTATCCGCAGCGAATAGGCATCTGCAGCACCGGCTAAGCTCACACCGAGGGCCGCAAAGCCGCGCCTACCCGGGTCCTGAACCGTCGTGGAAAACCCCGCTGAAAGGATCTCAATGCTCATATCGACGGGGCATCGAAACACGCGCGATCAACCGCCAAAAAGCGCAGTTCATCCCCGGCGAGCAGGAGGCTGGGCGGGTCGCGCAGCGGATCAAACAGGGTCAGCGGTGTTCTGCCCAGCAGTCGCCATCCGCCCGCGCTTAAGCACGGATAGATACCCGTCTGATTGCCGCCAATGCCAACGCTGCCAGCCGCTACGCGGGTGCGGGGCGTCGGCAGACGTGCCATCGCCAATGCGGGATCGAGCCCCATCAAATACGGAAATCCCGGCGCAAATCCAAGCATTGCGACGCGATAGATCGGCGTGCAGTGGCGAGTGATGACTTCTTCGATTGGCATGCCGCAAGCGCTGGCAATGTCACTGAGGTCAGGCGCAAACGGTGGCTCGTAGCAGACCGGAATCTCGATGAGTCGCTGGTTCCGATTGGTATGCTGGGCGGCAAGCGCGGCCGGCAAGTTATCCATGAGCCACTGCTCAGCAGTGTCCAACGTGACCGCGTCGAACGCGCTGTCGATGATCAGTGCAAGGCTGGCATAGGCAGGCACCAGATCCTGCAGCCAGGCCGGGCGAACCTGCTGAAGTGCCGCCGCAACACGATGCACCTGCGCATTGCGGACATCCAACGCGCCAATTGACCAGTGCAGCAACAGCGCGCTATCACCGAGACGGCTAATGGCAGGCGTGGTCTCAGGCATCGGCCAATTCAGTCATCGGCAGCAGTGAAGTTGAACCCTAGCGCGCGATGATCGGATGCCCAGCCATCCGCGAGCGCGGCACAAAGATTTCGCGTGAATGTAGCAATCTGGGCATCCGCATACGCTGCGGCGGTTCCGAAACCCCATACCGGCGCCGGCCACGCGGCGTCGGTCTCAAACCGCGCAATCACATGCACATGCAACTGCTCCACCACATTGCCCAATGCTGCGACGTTCAACTTGTGCGGTCGACAGATCGACCGCAAGGCCAACGAACAGCGCGTAATCTCGGCCCACAGTGCCACCTGCTGCGCCGCATCCAAGTCCACAAGATCGCGCATCCCCGCTACCCGTGGGACCAAAACCAGCCACGGCCAGCGCGAATCGTTCATCACTCGCACACTCGAAAGTGGCCACTCAAGCAAGGGCAGGGTGACCGCAGCAAGGCGAGCGTCCAAATGAAAATGTGAGCTGGGGATCGCAAGGTGCGATGACATTCCAAAGTTCTTATGCGACCAGTCTCCAAGACTACGACACCGCGAATCAGCGTGTCGCCACGCCGATGGCGATGCCCGTTCGCTGCGACTCCTCCCTCGCAACCTATAATCACCGACGCACTTCGCGAAAATTGTGGATCAACAATGGCGCTCGCTATACCGAAAGTCGGATTTGTCAGCCTCGGCTGCCCCAAGGCGCTGGTCGACTCCGAGCGTATCCTCACCCAGTTGAAAGGCGAGGGCTACGAGATCGTGCCGAGTTACGCGGCCGCCGATGTGGTGGTGGTCAACACCTGCGGGTTCATTGATTCGGCGGTGGAAGAATCGTTGGACGCGATAGGCGAAGCTTTGGCTGAGAATGGCAAGGTGATCGTCACTGGCTGCCTGGGCAAGCGGGCCGATCTGATTCGCCAGGCGCATCCTAATGTGCTGTCGATATCCGGCCCGCAGGACTACGCGAGCGTGATGAATGCGGTGCACTTGGCGGTGCCGCCGCGGCACGATCCGTTTGTGGATTTGCTACCGGACTATGGCCTCAAGCTGACACCCAAACACTACGCCTACTTGAAGATTTCCGAGGGCTGCAATCATCGCTGCACGTTTTGCATCATCCCCAGCATGCGCGGCGACTTGGTGTCGCGGCCGGTGGACGAAGTCCTGCTTGAGGCCGAGCGCTTGGTGAAGGGCGGCGTTCGCGAACTGTTGGTGGTATCGCAAGACACTTCGGCTTATGGCGTTGACCTGCGTTACTCCGAGCACGTCTGGCGCGAGCGCACCTACCAGACCCGCATGCGCACCTTGTGCGAGGGCTTGGCTGAGCTGGGCGTGTGGACGCGCTTGCACTACGTGTATCCGTATCCGCACGTCGATAACATCATTCCGCTGATGGCCGAAGGGCGGCTGCTGCCCTACCTCGATATTCCCTTCCAGCACGCCAGTCCGCGCATCTTGAAGCTGATGAAGCGCCCTGGGGCGATCGATCAGACCATTGAGCGCATCAACCGCTGGCGCGCCATCTGCCCCGATCTGACCATTCGCAGCACCTTTATCGTTGGCTTTCCTGGCGAGACCGAGGACGACTTCGAACAGTTGCTCGACTTCATCGACGAGGTGGAGTTGGATCGTGTTGGTGCCTTCGCTTACTCGCCGGTCGATGGCGCAAGGGCAAACGATCTGCCGGATCCGGTGCCCGAGGACGTCAAGCTGGATCGCTTGGAGCGCTTCATGGCGATGCAGGCGGACATCAGTACGGCGAAACTCGCCGCCAAGGTCGGCAGCGTACGAACCGTGCTGATCGATAGTTTAGACGGCGAGCTGGCGATCGGGCGCTCGAAAGCCGATGCACCGGGCATCGATGGCTGCGTGCAGATCCAAGATGGCGAAGAGCATGGCCTGAAGGCGGGCCAGTTCGTAGAAGTGCGAATCATGGGTTCCGACGAGCATGACTTGTATGGACTGGTCGAACACGCTGAGGACTAGCCGCATGACGGCGGCTTGCTGATGCGCTTTTGCGCCCCTTTGCGCGAGGATGTCGCTGCCAAGACTTTCGACCATCCGGTGTTCGCGGGTGTGCGACCGTGGCGCGAGTGGCTGACCGCAAAAGACTGGCCGGGCATTGCGGAAATGGATGCCGCGTTGGCGAACACCACGCATGCCACCAGTGGCAATAGGCTTCGCGTGGTCGCGCAAACACCAGCGTTGCTGGCAGATGGTCTGCACTACGAATCACGCATCCTAGAGCGGGCGGCCATCGCCACCCGCCACGGCAGCTGGCACGACCTGTTGAATGCATTGATCTGGCTCGCGCATAGCAATATCAAAAGTGCATTGAACGCACGTCAAGTTGCTGACATCGAACGCGTCGGCCGTCGCGCGCGCACTCTGGGCCAGTGCGCGCTGACCCATTTCGACGAAGCTGGAATCGTGCTTGTCTTGCGCGAGAACGCGCGATTGGCCGCATGGGATCAGCACGACTGGGTCGGCTTGTTGCATGGGCTTGAGGCGGCGGATTTCGCCGTCGCGGTGGTTGGTCACGCGCTACTCGAACATGCCTTGCAGCCGGGACAGCTGTTGGTGGGCAAGGCACTGGTTGTGATCCACCCGACCCCCGCACTCGGCTTGCCCATCTCGCTTCAAGCCATCGCCGATGCCATCGGCGAGCAAAGAATTCTGCTTGATCCACAAGAATTGCGACCGCTGCCTTTGGTCGGATTGCCTGGCTGGCACCCGCAGGCAGGCGCGATCAAGTTCTTGCAAAGTGCCCCGTGTTTCGCCCCAAAGCGAAAGGAGCGCCGTTACCCGCCCGCGCTCACGCTATCCGAATCTGACACCTTTTCAACCGCGACTTGGGCGGCAGACAACAGACTTGGGGCGTCGAACGCGGCTGCGTAACCGGAATCGACCATGGCCTTCTGCAGGGTTTCGCTCAGTTTCAGGCCGCTGGCGATGATTTGTCCGCCATGCATGATGGCTTCGGTATTGCCGCGAAAATCGCAGCATCGCCCGCCAGCCTCACGCACCAGCAATACACCGGCGGCGATGTCCCAGGCTTTCACACCGGCTTCGAAGTAGCCGTCGACACGGCCGCAAGCGACGTAAGCCAAATCGAGGGCCGCTGAGCCAGTGCGACGGATGTCTTCAGCGCTTTCCATTAGTTGCCGGATCACTTCCAGTTGCGCGCCGATGCGTTTGCGTTCGCGCGGCGCAAATCCGGTTGTCAGCACGGCACCCTCGAGCTCGGTGCGTGGTCCCATTCTGAGGCGTCGATCATTCAGGTAAGCGCCGCTGCCGCGGCTGGCGGTGAACAATTCGTTGCGGCTGGGATCGTAAACCAGACCATGCAGCGGCTCGCCATCTTCCAGCAGCGCAATCGACACGCAAAAGTGCGGAAAGCCGCGCAGATAGTTGCTGGTGCCGTCCAGTGGATCGATCACCCAAGTGAAGCGCGACTTGCCCTTGGCACCCGACTCTTCGGCCAGAAATGCATGAGTCGGAAACGCGCGTTTCAGCTCGCGTATGATTTCCGCTTCGGCCTGCGCATCCACTTCGCTGGCATAGTCTTGGCGCGCCTTCTCGACTACGTTCAGGCTCTCCAAGCGGCTCACCTGGCGCAGGATGAGGTTGCCGGCCTGCCGAGCGGCTTTGACCATGACGTTGACCGCTGGCTTTTGCATGCGGATTCCGGAGTGGATGCGGCGGATAAAAAGAACTCGGACGGATGCCGCGGTTTCACCCGCAGAACCGGCCAATCAGCCATGGATGATAGCAAATGCCTACCCTTGACCGGCCGATTCCCGTCCAACTGCGCATCGTATTGGTGGGTACCAGCCATCCTGGAAACATTGGAGCGGCCGCCCGTGCCATGCAAACGATGGGCCTGGAATCGCTACATCTGGTGGCCCCCGAATGTGATCCATTCGCGCCGGAATCACAGGTCCGCGCTGCCGGTGCCGAGCGTGTGATGTCCTCCATGGTGATACACCCAAGCCTGGGGGATGCGTTGGCCGATTGTCAGACGGTGTATGGCTGCACCGCACGCAGACGCAGCGTCGCGCTGCCCGAAGTGACGCCGCGGGCGGCGGCTCCGCAGCTGGTGGCGGCAGCACTGCGGGGACCTGTTGCCTTGTTGTTTGGGCGCGAGCGTACTGGTTTGGAGAACAGCGAACTGCAGCGCTGCCACGCTGCCGTCCACATCCCGACGGACGCTGAGTTTGGATCGCTGAATCTGGCCGCTGCGGTGCAGGTCGTTGCCTACGAGTTGCGCCTCGCGGCGCTGGCCAGCATCGAGTCGAGCGGCTCCCAATCGGTTACCAATACAGCGAGTGCATCGATAGTTACTGCCAAGCAGGCCGAGGGCAGTGAGCTTGGGCGTGCGTCCGACGAGCCACCGGCGACCCACGCTGCAATGGAAAGATTCTTCGAGCACCTCGAGCAGACCTTGATCGACATCGATTTCCACAAGGGCCGTCACTCGACAACCGTCATGCATCGCCTGCGCAGATTGTTTCTGCGTTCCAGCATGGACGCGCGCGAAGTGCGGATGTTGCGTGGAATCTTGGCGGAATCGCAGCGTATGGCGCGGCTGGCTCGGCCGTCCTGAAAGCCTTTTTCCGTGGTGGCTTGGAGTACCCTTGCGGCAGACAATCCTTGTGATGCTTTTGCCCTTTTGAGCAGACGGATTTTTTGTTTTTGGCTTGCATTGTCGGCAGTTGCCTTAGTGGCAATTGCACCGGCAACGGGCGCTGCTGGCAATGCCGGCAGCACCGGCGCGACTGACCAGAGCGTGCTCGTCATTGGCCGCATTAGCGACGACCCCCGGCGCCACTACGATCAGCTGAAATCTCTGCTGGACTATGTGGTTCCGCAGTTGGCACCGGTCGGGATTCGCGAGGGTCGTGTGTTGATGGCGCGAGATACCCAACAGATGGCGAGCTACTTGCGCCGGGGCCGTGTCGACTGGGTAACCGAAACCGCAGGCACCGGCGTCCATCTGGCCGACCGCACTGGCGCCAAGTTGCTGGTGGTGACCGAACGCGATGGCGTTTCGGCCTACCACTCGGTCATTTTTGTGCGCCGCGACAGCGGCATTCGCAGTCTGGCTGACTTGCGGGGGCGCAGCATCGGCCTGCAGAACCTAAATTCGACCACTGCTTATCTTGCCCCGGTTGCGGACTTGCTGGGCGCCGGACTCAACCTCGAGTTGCTGCTTTCGCCGCTTGATCGTCCCAGTGTAGAAAGCGTCGGCTACGTGTTTGCGCAGTCGGAAAACAACATCTCGACTTGGGTGCACAAGCGTCTGGTCGATGCGGGCGCCTACAGCAATCTGGACTGGGCCAATCTGCATCGCCTGCCGTTGGCGTATCGCAACGATCTGGTGATCATTCACCGGACCGTTGACTACCCGCGAGCCGTCGAACTGGTGCGTGGCAATCTCGCTCCCCACGTCGAGCAGGCCCTGCGCGAGATTCTGCTCTCGGCAGCCGATGATCCGGAGGGGCGCGAGCCGCTGCTCAGATTTTTTGGTACCAGTCGGTTCTTGCCCATCGACGCGGCGATGCAGCAGTCGCTGGATGGGCTCCGTGATGGTGTCAAGCGCGTTCACTCGGAGCTGGAATGACTGAACCCATTTGGCGAAGCACAAGGCAATGAGCAAGGCCGACTCGACGGTGCGGTTTGGCATTCAGGCACGCTTTCTGGGTGTGGCCTTGGTCGCGACGTTGTCGACGCTCGGCCTGCTCGCGGCGGCGCTGAGCCAACAGTGGCGTGGCCAACAGGAACTGGCGGAGATTGGCCGCGACGGCATGCGGCAGATGGTTGAGCTGGGCATTCGCCAGCGCGGAGAGGCGTTGGCCATGCAGCTCGCCGACACTCTGGCCAACCCGCTGTACTATTTTGATCTGCACAGTGTGGGTGAGATTGCGCGCACCGCCCTGAAGCAGCCGGATGTCGCTTATGTGCTGGTGTTTGATCCCGAAGGTCGAATCATCCATGACGGCTCGGGTGACATACCTACGTTTGGACAGCCGATGAATGACGAGTTTGCCGGTGAGGCAATTGCTGCCTCGTCGCTGCACGTTCAGCAGTCGGTCGACCTGTTGGAAGTGGCGGTACCGATCCGCATAGGCGACCAGTTGCAAGGCGGAGCGCGCGTCGGTATTTCGCTGCGTGAACCGATGCGAAGGCAAGAACTCGCCCTCGATGCCATGACCACGCGTTCGCGGGCAATTGCCGTCGACAGCTTGATCCTGATGAGTCTTTTGTTTGCGGGCCTGTTGGCCATTGCGGCCGTGTTGTCGCTGATGGTTTCCCGCGGTTTGGTGAGGCCGATCCGGCGCTTGGCCGAGGCCGCCAAGCAAGTGGAGGCGGGTGTCTACCAGATCGACCTGCCGTCTCTTCGGGGCGATGAACTGGGCGAATTGCAGCGCGGGTTCTTGCGCATGGCTGCAGGCATTGCCCGCCATGAGGAAGAAGTCAGTCGGCTGGCCTACAGCGATCATCTGACCGGCTTGCCCAATCGTCTGGCCTTTCGCGAGAAGCTGGATCTCTGTTTAATCTCGGCGCATGCGGAAGGAGCCAGCGTCGCCTTGGTGTGTATCGATCTTGATGACTTCAAGCGGGTCAACGACACGCTCGGCCACGATGCCGGCGACGAGGTGTTGGAACAGTTTGCCACCAGGCTTCGGCAGTGCATTCCCTTTGAAAGCGACCAGCATGCGCAAGCTGCGCGTTTTGGCGGCGACGAGTTTGTAGCCGTGGTGGGCGGCGTCAACGCGCGCGGTGCAGCGCACCAGTTGGCCGAGGCGGTGCTCAACGAATTACAAAAGCCGCTGGTTGTGCGCGGCAGACAGGTGTACTTGGGCGCGTCCGTCGGCATCACCGTTTTTCCCGAAGACGCGCAACAGGCACGTGATCTCATCAAAAACGGCGACATCGCGATGTATCAAGCGAAATCAGCCGGCAAGAATTGCCTGCGCTTTTACAGTCGGGCGATGGATCAAGCCGTCGGAAACAGTGTGGCCATGCAGGACGCACTGCGGGGCGCATGGGATCGCGGGGAGTTGAGTGTTTGCTACCAACCGATTTTTGCGCTTGCCGATCATCAGTTGGTGGGTGCGGAGGCGCTGTTGCGATGGAATCATCCGACCTTGGGTGAAGTTGCGCCAACGGCGTTCATAGAAATCGCTGAGCAATCCGGCTTGATTGAGCCGATTGGTCGCCACGTTTTGCTGGCAGCGTGCGAGGCGGCGCAGCGCTGGGCGGCGCTTTCGCAACGCAAGAACGAGGGCGGCGACGCACCGTTTGTTTCGGTTAATGTGTCCGCCCGCCAACTTCGCAGTGGCGAACTGCCAGAGCTTGTGGCCAGCGTGCTGCAACAGACCGGATTGGAACCTGCGTGCCTGCATCTGGAGCTCACCGAAACCGCCGTTCTTGGCGATGAAATTCACGCCAGTGTGCAATTGGCGCGGCTGCGGGCGAGCGGCGTCAAAGTGTGGCTTGACGACTTTGGCACCGGATTTTCGGGACTGAGCCATTTGCGGCGCGTGCCGGTTGACGGCCTGAAGATCGACAAGAGCTTCGTTTCTGACGTGCTGCAGGATCCAGACGATCTGGCCTTGACCAGCGCCATCATCGCGATGGGTCATTCGCTAGGTATCACGGTCGTTGCGGAAGGCATCGAGAGTCAAGCCCAATTCGCCATTTTGCGCGAGCGAGGTTGCGACTACGGACAAGGGTTTTGGCTGGGTCACCCGATGCCAGAGGCGGCTCTCAGGGAGCAGATGGCGAACTGAGCGCTGCGCCCGCGAACGAAAACCGAACCGTTGTCGAAGTGTTTCGATAGATGCGGTCCAATCGATCTACAGTGCGAGCCAACAGGGTGATTGGCCCATCGTTGACGATCACATCGTTCGCCAAAGCCAACCGCGATCCACGCGACGTTTGCGCCGCCAGCGCGGCTTTAGCCTGATCGGCATCAACGCCGTCGCGCTGCATGACGCGATCCAGCTGCACCGCGTCAGGCACATCCACGACCAGCACACGACTCAGCCAGTCGTAGCGACCCGACTCAACCAGCAGTGGGATCGCGACGACCACATAGCCTGCGGAAACCGCAAGGCTGCGTTGACGCAAGGCCCGTCTGATCGCAGGGTGCAGAATCGCCTCCAAAGCGCGTCTTTCAGTCGCATCCTCAAACACACGGGCCCGCATTTGACGGCGATCCAGACCGCCCGTCGAGTCAAGCATGTGACTGCCGAAACGCTCAACAATGGCTGCCAACGCGGGCTGACCCGGTGCCACCAGCTCGCGCGATATCACGTCCGCGTCGAGGGTGGTGGCTCTGCAACGCGCAAACTCGGTCAATACCGCCGATTTGCCGGACGCAATTCCCCCAGTGAGCCCGATGACCGCCACCCGTGGTGTATCAGTTGGCACCGGGCGACTAGTCCGCCACGCCAGCCCAACGCAGATAGGCCTTGAGCAGGTCAACACCAGAAACCAGTTGGATCCAGCCCGCAACAGCTAGATATGGCCCAAACGGAATGGGGGTAGCGCGATCACGTCCCTGTATCACGATCGCCAACGTTCCCAATATTGCTCCGACAACAGAGGACATCAGCAACACGGGCAGGATGGCGCTGACACCACACCACGCCCCAATCGCGGCTAACAACTTGAAGTCGCCATAGCCCATGCCTTCTTTGCCCGTCAGCAGTTTGAACGCCCAAAACACCAACCACAGGCTGCCGTATCCGACAACCGCTCCAATAATGGCGTCACTGGGCAACGCAAACACGGGCACCAGACTTAGACCCAATCCAAGCCAAAGCAGCGGTAGAGTGAGGTCATCGGGCAGCAAGGTGGTGCGCCAGTCGATGCCCGATGCAGCGATCAATACCGCCGTAAAGACCAAGGCTGCCAGTGCTTGCGGTGTCAGACCAAAACGCCAAACGACTACTGCAAATGCAAGGCCCGTCAGCAGTTCGACCGCTGGATACTGCGGTGAGATGCCAACGCCACAGCCGCGACATTTACCACGCAGTGCCAAGTAACTCAGCAACGGAATGTTCTCCCATGCTGCCAACTGGCGCTGACATTTCGGGCAATGCGAGCGCTCGACCACGATGCCGGGCGGCGCGGTGATTGGACTGGATTCAAGTCCCAGCAATTCACGGCTATCGCGCTCCCAGCCCCACTGCAAGCGGGGCGGCAAGCGCAGGATGACCACGTTCAGAAAGCTGCCAACCAGCAAGCCGAATACGAGCGCTCCCGCGATCGCTAGCGCGGGATAATCAGAAAGCAAATCCAACATCGCGGATCTTGCCGCAGTGCTTAGATTGCTGCCGCCAGTTTGAAAATCGGCAGATACATGCCAATTACCATGCTTCCAACAATGCCGCCGATCACAATCATTACCATTGGCTCAATCAAGCTGGAGAGCGCGTCGACAGCATTATTGACTTCCTGTTCATAAAATTCCGCCACCTTGAACAGCATCGTATCCAATGCGCCGGCCTCTTCACCGATGGCTGTCATCTGCACGACCATGTGCGGAAAAACGTCCACTTGGCGCATCGCAACGTTCAGTTGGTAACCCACAGATACGTCATTTTTGACACGCATTGTGGCTTCGCTGTACACGATATTTCCGGTCGCTCCCGCGACGGTATCCAGCGCTTCAACCAAGGGCACGCCCGCCTTGAAGGTCGTGGCAAGCGTCCTCGCGAAACGAGCCAGCGCAGCTTGCTGCATGATCATTCCAATGACTGGCACCTTCAGAATCATGCGATCGAGCAGGTGAGCAAACTTGCGCGACCTTTTTTTCAATTCGATTAGTCCGGTAAAGGCTGCCGCCGAAAGTAGACCAATCGCCCACCACCAGCTCTGCATGAAATCAGACGCGCCAATGATCATCAGCGTGAATGCGGGGAGGTCGGCACCAAAGCTCTTGAAGACATTCTGAAATTGAGGCACCACAAAAATCAGCAGGACCGCACTTACCAAGACGGCCACGGCGATGACCACTGCGGGATAAAAGAGTGCTTTCTTGATCTTGCCTTTCAGCGTCTCCGTGTTCTCTTTGTATGTTGCGATGGTGTGCAACACCGTTTCCAACACGCCTGCACCTTCGCCAGCTCTTACCAGATTCACAAACAGATCGTCGAACTGAAGCGGGTGCCGCGCGAGCGACTCCGCAAGCGTCGAGCCGCCCTCAAGTGATCCACGCACGTCATCCAACATGTTTTTCATGCGGATGTTTTGCTGTCCGCCGGCAATGATCTCGAATGAGGTCACCAGCGGAACACCTGACTGCATCATCGTCGCCAGCTGCCGGCTGAAAATTGAAATTTCCTTGGCGGAGATTGTCTTCCCGGCGGCGCCAAACATGGGCTTGGGCTTGGGCTTGACCATCCCGGGGTTGATTCCCTGCTTACGCAACTCCGCCTTGAGCATGTTGGCGTTTTTCGCCATCGTCTCGCCCTTCATGCGGGTGCCTCTCTTGTCGAGGCCCTCCCAGACGAACGGCTGCAGCGGATTCACATTGCGCACGATGGGCTTGGCCCGGGCTGCAGCTTTGGTGGCGGCCATTTCGGTCAGTCCTTGGTGATGCGGTTGATTTCGGCGAGGCTCATGACGCCGTTGCGGGCTTTCAAAAGCGCCGATTTGCGCAAGTCATTGACCCCTACGCTATCAGCCGCCTTCGCAATCTGCATCGCGTTGCCGCCCTGCAGGATGATTTCCTGGATTCGCTCAGACATCGGCATCACCTGGTAGACACCTGAACGGCCCTTATAGCCCTCATTGCACTCGTCACAGCCAATCGCATCGTACAGCGTAAAACCAGCCTCGACATCGGCAGGATCGAACCCTTCCGCCAAAAGCGCCGTCTTCGGCAACAGCAGAGGCTTCTTGCAGTCATGCAGACGGCGCCCCAGTCGTTGGGCAATGACCAAGGTCACGGACGAGGTGATGTTGTAAGGCGCGATACCCATGTTCATCAAACGCGAAATTGTTTGAGGGGCGTCGTTGGTGTGCAACGTCGACAGCACCAAGTGTCCGGTCTGCGCCGCCTTGATCGCGATTTCGGCGGTCTCCAGGTCGCGAATCTCGCCGACCATGATGACGTCGGGATCTTGCCGCAGGAACGCTCGCAAAGCGACGGCGAATGTCATCCCGCGCTTCACATTCATCTGCACCTGATTGATGCCAGGAACGCGGATTTCCACCGGGTCTTCAGCGGTGGAAATATTGCGCGCTTCGGTGTTGAGAATGTTCAGCCCCGTGTAAAGCGAGACGGTCTTGCCCGAACCGGTGGGGCCGGTGACCAGAATCATGCCGTACGGCTTGGCTAACGCATCCAGATAGCTTTGCTTCTGTGGTGCCTCGTATCCCAGCATGTCGATGCCGAGTTTGGCTGCGTTGCCGTCGAGGATTCGCAAGACAACCTTTTCCCCAAACAGGGTTGGGCAAGTCGAAACGCGGAAATCCATCGACTTGTTCTTGGAAAGATTGAGCTTGATTCGACCATCTTGCGGTACCCGTCGCTCGGCAATGTCCAGTGAGGACATCACCTTTAATCGCGATGAGATGCGCGGCGTCAGCTTGACCGGCGGTTTGGCGATGGTCTTCAAGATGCCGTCCATACGAAAGCGCACACGGAACTCGGTTTCGTATGGCTCGAAATGGACGTCCGACGCGCCACGCTTGATCGCGTCCACCAACATCTTGTTAACGAATCGCACGACCGGCGTGTCATCGCCGCGTACGTTGACTCCGGTCTCGTCTTTGTCGTCGTCTTCGCTGTCGCCGAGTTCGAGATTTTCCAGACCTTCTGCATCCTCCATGTCATCTGCCATGGAGTCGCTGACGGTAAGTGCGATCTCAATCGCACGGCGCAGTTGATCCTCAGCGACGAGGATCGCCTCAACCGACATGTTTGCTTGGAACTTGATGTCGTCAAGTGCGCGCAAATTGGTGGGGTCAGACAGGCCAACGAACAGTCGATTGCCGCGTTTGAACAGCGGCAGCGCTTGATGCTGCGTGATCAACTTTTCGTCTACCGACTTGATTGGAGCCTGACCCAGATCGAGCGCCGTAATGTCCATGATCGGCATGCCAAATTCAACCGAGTTGGCGGCAGCGATCTGCGCGGCTGTCGACAGTCGCTTGTCCAGCAGATAAGCATGGATGGGTCGCTTGTCTTTGGACGCCTCGTCCATCGCGCGTCGGGCGTCGGCTTCGGCAAGCTGTCCGTCGATCACCAACCTGCGAGCGATGCCGGTAATCCCCACCAGATTGGCAGTCGGCGCAGCATTCATTCTGATCACCTCCAGAGCGTTAGATCTAGGTCGAGGAATGTACCGCAATCTGCGCAGAGCGGGTATTGTTGTCCAGTGAAAGCGTTGATCCGATGCTGGTTTCGCGTCGTCGCTATGGCTGATTGGGGATCGTCCTAGCTCAGTCGCCGTGCTCGCGCGCTAAAGTAATGTCAGCGATGCCGCTTGCCAAAGGCGAGTTGGCCGACGCGAAGCTACTCCAAACTCCGAGGGTTGATCGTGCGGCTATCCATCATCCTACCGGCGAAGAACGAAGCCGCCGGCCTGCGCCAGACGCTGCCTCGACTGCGCGCAGCGTGCCCCGACGCCGAGCTAGTCGTCGTCAATGACGGTTCAACAGACGAAACGGCGGCCGTGGGCGAAGAGTACGGAGCTCACGTGATTTCGGCACCGTATTCGATGGGCAATGGGGCCGCGATCAAGCGGGGCGCGAGGGCGGCCACGGGCGACGTATTGGTCTTTATGGATGCGGACGGTCAGCATGATCCGCAGCATATTTCCGCGCTGGTTGCGCTGCTAGCAACCGGTCACTACATGGCGGTCGGCGCGCGCAACGGCAGCGGGCAAGCAAGCCTAGGGCGTGGCTTGGCCAATCGCTTTTACAATCAATTGGCGACCATGATGACCGGGCACCCGGTGCTAGATCTCACATCCGGTTTTCGCGCAGTACGCGCCGATAAGTTTCGCGAGTTCCTGCACCTTCTGCCCAATGGCTTTAGCTACCCGACCACAATCACCATGGCATTCTTCCGTAGCGCTTATCCGGTGGCGTATCTACCTATGCATGTTGACCAACGTGTCGGCAGCGCAAGCCATATCCGTCCTTTGAAAGACGGCATCCGTTTCCTGCTGATCATCTTCAAAATTGCGACGCTGTACTCGCCGCTGAAGCTATTTTTGCCAACCGCCGCAGTTTTTTTCGCGACCGGACTGGGTTACTACGCGTGGACCTTCGCAACGCAGGGGCGCTTTACCAATATGAGCACCCTGCTGTTTAGCGCCAGCGTGATTGTTTTCTTGATTGGGTTGATTTCAGAGCAGATCACATCCTTGACCTACCGACGGGATACCTAATCGCTCGCCAACCGCAGTACGCCGAAATCGCTCGACAGCGCTCCGTTATCGAAGTCGACAGGCACAGTGAACCCGGCCACGGCTGGGAAGCGCAGCTGGGGCTGGTTACACGTGTCCATGCGCAATCTCGACTATGCTTCGTCCGAAGAGATATTGCCGTGCCCCCAGTCATATCAATGGATTAGGCGACATTTGCCGTCTTTTATGAAAATCCGCGTGAGGGAATACCTGCGTGATCGGCTGTCCGAAGCGCAGCGCAAGCGCTTGGTGGATGGCGTTAACCGAATCAGCGGCAACTGGTTGAATCGCGTGCTGTATGGACGGGTTCGCTACAACGAGGACGGTCTGGCCTCGGTACACAACGCGGAATTCATGCAGGATCCGAGGTTCCATCGTGCCTACACTAAAGGCGCGGCAACCGGCTCCTGGTCCGGCGATGTCCACTGGCGCGCCCACGTCTACTGTTGGGCGGCGGCACGCGGCATGCTCGTCGACGGCGATTTCGTTGAATGCGGCGTCAACCGCGGCGGCTATGCGTCCACGGCGATGGACTATGTTGACTTCGGCGAAAGTGACAAGCGATTCTTCCTGCTGGACACCTTCGAGGATCTACCCGAGCACCAGATTTCCGCGATCGAGCGGCAACGCGGAATTCGTCGCGGTGGCTACGCGCCGAGTCATGCGGCGGTCGTGCAGACGTTCGCGACTTACGGCGCGCGTGCAGTGGTGGTCAAGGGCGTAGTGCCGGAATCGCTGGACCAAATCAGCTCGGAGCGCATCGCGTTCCTGTCGCTCGACATGAATTTGCGCGAACCCGAGATTGCCGCCGCCGAGCGGCTCTGGCCACGTCTCGTGAGCGGTGCGACGATGCTGCTCGACGACTATGGCTGGCGGCGCCACGAGGAGCAGAAGCAGGCCTTCGACGAGTTTGCCGCGCGCCACCGAGTGCCGCTGCTGGCCTTGCCGACTGGCCAGGCGCTAATAATCAAGATCTGACGCACGTCGCCTGCCAGTAGAACCAGCGGCGCAAGCGGGGTGCCAGCGGCCCGTGCGCAATCGGATTGAGCACCCAGCGCTGCAGACCCTCGAACGCGGTAATGCGCTGATTGCGAAACGAGAAATAGCGGATCGTGGGCGAATCGAAGCCGTTCGCCGCCAGATCCCGCGCGAACTTGCTGGGGTCGATCGGGCGCTCGTCCGGACTGAAGAATTTCAGCCGAAAGGGTCCCGAACCCATGAATATCTGGTTCTGCCAGCAACTGGCCGTGGGGTCGTAGCCGAGGATGCGTCCGCCGGGCTTGAGGACGCGCTGACATTCCGCGAGCAACTCGCTTTCGCGGCCAGGCAGGTGATGGAAAAATGCGGCCGCGATGATCGTGCTAAACGTCCGGCCGGAAAACGGCAGGCGGATCGCGTCGCCCTGGATCGCGAAACCGGCACAGTGGCGCAACATCGACAGCGAGATGTCCAGCGTGATCACCTGCACGCCGGCGGTTGGCGCGAGCAAGCGCGCGCCCATGCCGCTGCCACCACCGAGGTCGAGGCAGAAGCCCGGCTCAATCGTACCGATCCACTGCCGAATCAACGCCTGATCGTGAGGTGACAACGACACGTATTCCTGTGCGCCGCGCCCGTCCCAGTAGTTCTGCTCTTGATCGTAGTGTGGTGCCATCAGGATTCCCGATGCAGCTTGGCGGCGGTGAAGTATGCCGCTAGGTGGATGCCGGCGGCCGGTCCCCAGGCGGCCAGCAGGGTGGCGCAGCGTAGCAGGAGGTAGGCAGCGAGCACCGCAGCGGGCGGCAGGCCGAGGGCGCCGAACAGCACGATACCGGTGGCCTCGACCGTGCCGATGCCATTCAGGCTGAGCGGCAGATAGGCGATGAGTCCGGCGCTCGCCGCGCAGACCGTGATCGCCGGTAGTTCGTTCAACGGCAGTGGCAACTGCACCGCGCGCAGTCCACACCAGAAGGCAAAGCCGGTAACGCCGAGCTTGACCACGCTGACCAGCAGATTTGCGGCCACCGCTAGCGGACGCTCGTCGACGAGCCGGCCGGCATTGCCGACCATTTCCAGCGCTTCGCGTACCTTGTGATAGCGGATCGCCAGACGCAGCCGTTGTTCGATCCGGCCGAGCTGCGGCATCACCAGCGCCAGCACGACGCTGAGCAGCAGCACCGACAGCGTGATCCAACTGGCGTGCATGCCGACGAGGATCAGCGGCAGCGCGCACACGGCGGCCAACGACACCAGCAGCGACAGAACTTTGTCGATGCCAAGTCCCGCCAGACTGCGCTTTAGGGGGATATTGTGACCCTTCAACAGCGCACTGATCGTCAGCGTATCGCCGATCTGGCCGGGTGCGACCTGCCCGACCGCCCACCCCGTCCAGTAGTGCGCCAGAAACTTTCCAATCGGGACGCCTTCGGGCTGCGCCACCAGGACCCACGAGTTGATGCCGCCGATGACGCCGCCGATTACGATCGCCAACAACGCGAGGCAGGCCCAGACGCCGTCAATCTGCACCAGGATGCGGGAGATGGCTCGAGGTCCGATCACGACGATCTGTGCGCCCAGAATCAGCACCGCTGCGCCCACCAGCAACAGCAGCAGCCAGCGCCGGCGCGCGTCCACAGGCCTCCGGGCTGCCGCCACGGTCACGCCCCGTAATCGGTGCGCGCCACGGCCAGGAGCGCGTCAGTGAGCTGCCGGTGCGCGTCGAGTGCGCGCCGCGAAGAGTCGAAATAGCTTCGCGCAGATGCGCCGAGGTCCTGCGCAGGGTCGGGCCGGAAGAACGCGGAAATTTGCGCGTGATGCCCCTTGTCGCTCGACAGCCAGCTTCGTGTGGATTGGACGCGAACGCCGCTGCTCCAGCGCAATTCGCGAAAATCGATGAGTTGCGCGGAGCGGTTCAAACCAGTGACATCGCAGACCTCGGTAGGAAAAGACTTGGAGCCATTCGACGCATAGACGATGGTCGCGAGGCTGCCATCGGCCATCTGCAGGTTCAGGTGGAACGTGTCGGAACGCAGATAGCCGGCGCCGCTGCCGCCGATCGGCAGTGCCTGGATCGCGGTGATCGGCGAACCGCACAGCCAGCTACAGAAGTCGATCTGATGCGAGGCTTCCCCGAGGAGCACGCCGCCGCCTTCCGCTGGATGGTGCAGCCAGTGCTCGGGCGGGCGATAGCCAACGTTCACGTGGTAGACAATCGATAACGGCTGCGCGCGCTCGCCAAACAGCGCTTTGAGGCGCAACGCCAACGGCGCAAAGCGGCGATTGAAGCCCACCATCAGGCTGCGACCGCTGGCGCCCCAGGTGACCTCGACCTGATCCAGTTGCGCCATGGTCAGCGCCAGTGGTTTCTCGACGAACACATGCTTGCCTGCCGCCAGCGCGCGCGCGGCCAGCTCGGCGTGCGTGTCGTGGCGCGTCAGGATCAAGACGGCGTCGGTCTCGGCGTCGTCGATGATCTCGGCGGCATCCGCGCCGCAATATTCGAATTTATATTTGGCACCGAGCGCGCGCGCGCGCACGCCGGTGGCCGACGTGATGCCGCGCAGTCGCACGTCGCAGCGTCTGACCAGCGGAAGCAGCTCGTTGCCGGCAAAACTGCCGGCACCAATTACGCCTACGCGTAGACGGTTCGCGCCGGAAACCGGCACCGCCGCGAGAGCGACACGTGCTGGCGCTTCGTCGCTCGCATCTGGGTACTGAATGGCGACGCCGAAGATCGGCGTTTCCCGGCCGCGCTCCAGCACCTTCGCAAACGCCTCGGACGCTGCATCGACGGTGAAATCATGCGTGATCAGTGCATCCAGATCGATGCGCCCGGTCGCGATCTGATCGAGAAACGCGACCAGATTGCGCTGTTCGGTCCAACGCACATACGCCAACGGGTAGTCGTGGCCGTCGATCTCATATGCGGAATCGCCGGTACCGGGTCCGTAGGCCATCGAGGTCTTGAGCTCCAGCTCCTTGAGCAGGAAGCTCTCACGCGGTCCGGACAGCAGCGTGCGCCCGACCACGATCACGCGCCCTTTGCGCCGGCACAGTTCGCCGGCCAGGGTGACGGGCGCGGCGTCCTCGGTCGATGCGGTCACGATCACGGCGTCGACCCCCGCGCCGCGTGAATACGCCGCGGCCGCCGCTTGGACTTCGTCGCGACCGATGACGGCGCAACGCGCCCAGCTGCGTTGGCTGACGAAATCACAGCGGGTCGCATCGACGTCGATGCCGAAGACGCGACAGCCCGCCGCGTGCAGCAGTTGGACGACGGCGGCACCGACCAGCCCGAGGCCGATCACGGCGACAGTTTCGCCGAGCGTGACCTCGGCGACGCGCAGGCTCTGCAGCGCGATCGCGCCGATGGTGGAGAACGCTGCGGCGCGCGTGTTCACCTCGTCGGGCACCAGCGCGCACAAATGTTTGGGAATCAGCACGTATTCGGCATGGCTCGCGTACCCTTGGCCCGCGCACGCGACGCGGTCGCCGACACGCACGCCCTCGACATTGGCCCCCACCGCCACCACGCGGCCGGCACTGCTGTAGCCGAGCGCAACCGGCATATCAAGCGCGCGTTGGGCGACCTGATAGGCGGTCAGCGGACCCTGCGCGCGCGCGACCTGCAGCACTTTCAGCGCCTGCTCGGGGCGCGCCAGCGCCTTCTGCACGAGATTCATCTGCCCGAGCTTGACAGTGCCGGCCTCGGTGCCCGAACTGATAATCGAGTACAGATTGCGGACCAGAACGAAGCCGGGGCGTAGTGCGGGCACCGGTACATCGACGACGCTGATGCTGCCGTCGCGAAGACTCTGCAGGACCTGTTTCATTCGGTTTCGGATTCCTCAGTGGCGGCACGCGGTCGCGCCATGATGACGAAGCCCTTTGTCAGCAACTCGTGCTCCCCATACGCCTTCAAGTCCTCGCGCAGCAACGGTGTCAACAATGTCCGTCCTTCTTCGGCACCGTCCATCCATGCATTAATGGCGAAACGCTTCGCAAACAGGCGGCGATAGTCGGCTTCACGCATCCGGTTGAGCCACGACGGCACGAACGGATGACGCTCGTCGCGCAGATGATCCCAAGGTGCGACCATGCGCGACGGGCGCGTATTCGGATGCTTCCAAGCAATGTGATGGCCGCCCGAAATCGAGGTCCAGGAATGCACGTAGATGTAGGTGCGCGCGTCGGGCTTCATGACCCGATGCAGCGAATCGAGTAGGGGGCCTACCTCGCTCACGTGCTCGAACACTTCGTGGGACACCACCAGATCGAAAGTGGCGTCGGGGAAATCCAGATTGACGCCGTCGTAGCGTTCGAGTTGCAAGCGCTCGTGGTCTAGCGGTTGACCGAATTCCTGTTGCAGCGCCTTGAGGTAGGGCCGCGCGAATAGCCAGTCCCAGACCGCCGTGCGCAGCGCTCTCTCGAAACCATTGGCCGTGCGGATGCCCCGGTACTTCTGCCATGAGCGGCCGGCCATCACCTTCTCGGTGTCGACGCCGGTCACGATGGCACCCTCGGACGCCAGCAGCAGACTCAGCCAATACGACTTGCCGCAGCCGACATCGAGCACGCGCAGACCACGCACGTCGCCGATCCGTTGCCGCAGTTCGCGATAGAAACCCACATGCTCGATCGCAAATTCACGATAGTGTAGCAATCCGTATTGCAGCATCGACAGATAAAGGCCGGGGCGGCCGGGAAAGATCGGGTCAGGCATGGTCGTTATGATCGGAGCGAAGCGCTCTCATCGGCGCGCCCTAATCATCAGGTGCCAGCCCAAGCGGCGCGACAGCGGCCGATAGAGCCAATTCGGAAACCAAGTGTACACAGCGCCGTAGCCCTCGCCGAACAAATACTCGGTCTCGATCTCGACTTCGCTGAACTTCGCGAACAGGCGACGGATTTCAGCGCGCGTATAGCGGCGGACTACTGGACAGAGCTCGTCCTTTTCCTCGAACGGCACGCGCATCAGGCGGTGCACCAGTTCGTTCAAAGAATGCCTGTGATACAGCATGATCAGCGCAGTGCCGCCGGTGGCGAGCACGCGATGGACCTCGTCGATGCAGGAGGTGGTATCGGCGGCATGGTGCAACACGCCGAAGGAATACACATGCTGGAATCCGCCATCTCTGAAAGGCAGGCGGGTCGCGTCGCCGACGGTGAACACGGTCGTCAGCCCGGCACGCGCAAAGCGCTCTTGGGCGGTCTTGACGCCGACTAGGGTCAGATCGAGCGCGGTCAGATCCACACCGGCGCTGGCCATCGTGAAGGCGTCGAGGCCGATACCGCTGCCGATTTCAAGGGTTCGTGAGCCAGCCGGAATCTGCGCGATCCACGGCGGCAGATGGGTGTGCGAGCGATAGCGCTGCGTCTGCAGATCCACGAAATAGGCCTCGCTGCCGCGCTCGTTGGCGGACACCTTGCGGCCGTAAAGGCGCTCCGCGTTGACGTTGCGCGTCCAGAAATCGGCAATGCGGCGGGTCAAGCCGACCTCGTTGGCTTGCTCGGCGCTTTCGATCTCTTTCAACGCAGCGATTCCTTGAGGTACACGGCGAGCGCTCGCGCCATCCATGCGTTGCACCATCGCATGAACGTGACGCGATTGGTGTAGAGACGGTGGCGTTGGTAATAGAAACGGCCAGCGCCGTCGTACATGTGGCGCAGTGCCCAATCTACGACGCGTCCGGCAAAACCGGGATAGTGCTGCGGATGACGGGCAAACGTGATGATCCCCTGCGCCGCGCCATGGATATCGAACGGGTATTCCTGATCGTTCATCCAGCGCGGCTCGCCAGCTTCGGAAAACAGGTTACGTCGGTAATACTCGAGACCCAGCCAGTATTTTTCCTCGAGGTCGCGATTGCCGCTGTTCTCCATCCAACGCCAAATCGCGTCCAGAATAAAACCGGTGTGGTAGTTGTCGTGGCGAATCCGGGAGTCGCTAGGCGGGTCCGTATACCACCAAGCGTGATAATCGGTCTTGCGCGCCATCACATAATTCACCATGCGTTGCGCATCGTCGCGATGCCTCGTGTCACCGGTCGCCAGCCCATGCCGCAACAGGACGTTGGCGACCAGGATGCTCACGTCCATCACCCGCATCGTCATCGGCACCGGCATATAGCTCACGCAGAGCTCGTCAGCGGTGTCACTGAGGCGCTTGAGGTCCTGCGTGAAAAATGGGATGGCGGCGTCGACCGCCTCCAGCCAGCGCGGATCCCCGGTGCGCGCGTGCGCATCGAGCAGGGCTTCGCAGGCAAAGGCGCTGACCACGGCGTTGGGCGTGCCGGTGACCGCGAAAAACCCAGGATCCTGCCACGGATACCAATACCCCCAGGCACGCCCATGCAAATCTCCCTGCGGCGAGCGCTTTTGCACCAGCAGCGCGAGGACCTCCTGCGCGTTCGCGAGGTGTTGCAGATCGCCGCTTACCTTTTCGAGATCCAGCCACGCCTGCGCGAACAGCCCCAGACCCTTGGGGTTGTAGGATGGTTTCACGCCCAACAAGGGCCTCAAGTTCACTGGCGAACGCATGACCGCTTGGATGGCGACGAGGCGCGCGATCCGATTTTCGCCGCAGAGCTGACTCAGCAACGGGCTGTTGAGGCCGTCGTGCTTCTCATGCCCGAGGTAGCCGCGCGCGCGGCTCCAACCCAAGGTCTCAACCAGCACGTTACGCACGCTATCGCCGGGCGGTCTGCCGGTCACTGCGACACGCTCGCTGCACGCGCCGGTCGCAGGCGATTGGCCGCGTTGCTGCCGGTCCCCGGCTGCTCCGACCGCGCAGCCAGTTCGGACACCGGGATCCCTTCCTCGAACAGCTCCAGCCACTGATGCACTTGGATCATCAACCACAGCATGAAGCTATGCCAGCGACTTCGCCGCTGCGGCGACAGGTCGCGTAGTTGGCGGACGGTCGCGGGATTGAACATCGCATGCCTGCGCACGCACTCGTCGGTCAACCAATAGTCGATTGCGGCACCCATTTCTCGCCCCATGAAGCTCGTAGCGTCAAGCTGAAAGCCGCTCTTGGGCCGATTGAGAATGCTATCGGGCAACCACTGGCGGGCGACCGACCGCAGCCGCGATTTGCCGAGCTCTGCAGCGCTGGGCGTCTGCGCCTGCAACTCGCGCACGACCGCGTGCAGCCGGGCATCTGCGAATGGTACGCGCACCTCCAAGCCTTCGGCCATGCTCGCTCGATCTTCGTGCCAGAGCAGGTCGTTCACCATCTTGTTCCGCCATTCGAAGTCCGCCATCGCGCGTAGCGGGTCGGGTCCGGCGGGCCATGCGGAGTCGAGCCAATCGAAGGCGTCCGGCAGCTTTGCATCGAGCATGCGCGGCCCATACAACCACCGGCGCATCGACGGACTGTCCCAGACGTTGCGCATGAGCCCATATACCCGCGACCAACAGCCCACCGAGCCCATGATCTGTGCCGCTCGCTGCGGATCGCTGTTCGGCAGCGCAGATAGTGCACCGAGGATCTTCGCCGAACTCCTGCCGAGCACACGAAAGCCGGCAGTCGGATGTAGGCGACTGGCCCAGTACATCCAGCGGTGCGCGTTGTAGCCATAGAAGAGCTCGTCGCCGCCGAGTCCGCTCAAGGTCACCTTGACCTTGCGCCGCGTGAATCCTGCCAGCGCGCTGCTCTGTAAAGCATTGATCTTCGGCGTCTCCAGGTGCCATAACAGGCGTAGCAATGAGTGCGCGCTCGGCGCTGGAAGACCGGCGACAGCATTGTCGACTTCGAGGAGTCCGGCGCTCGTCGCCGCATTGCGCGCTTCCGCCGGGTCGTCGCCGACCTCCAGCGTGAAGGTCTGCAGCGAATGGCCGAGCGCCGAGCGCGCGAGCGCCACCACGATTGCAGAATCGATGCCTCCCGAAAGGTAGGCGCCGACTTCGACGTCCGCGGTCAGGTGCGCGCGCACGGAATCGGCCAGTTCGTCAGCCAGCGAGCCCAGCCCGGAAAAAAGCTCGGCCGGCAGCGGCTGCAGCGTAAACGCGCGGTCGCGTCTCCAAGTCAGGATTGTGCCCGGCGCCAGTTGCTGGATGCCGTCGAACAGCGATTGCTCCGCAACCACATAGCGAAAGTTCAGCAGCAGATGCAGCGCGCCTTCCGAGAGCTTTGCGGTCTGTGCTTGCTGCGCCAGCACGGCCTTCGCCTCAGAACCGAAGCGTAGAACGCCGGCCGCATCGGTCCCGAAAAACATCGGCTTGATGCCGACCCTATCGCGCACCAGCAGCCCCGTGTCGTTCGCGCCATCCCACAGCGCGAACGCGTACATGCCGCGCAGACGCGCAAACCCGGCGACGCCCACGGTCTCGTAGAGGCCCATTACGACCTCGGTGTCCGAATGCGTTCTGAGCGGATAGCCGCCTGCGGACAGCTGCGCCCGCAACGCCTCATAGTTATAGATCTCGCCGTTGAATACGATCATGCAGCGACCGGTGCCGCTGCGCATGGGCTGATCGCCGCCTTCGAGATCGATTACCGCGAGCCGCGCGTGCACGAGCCCCGCGTGCGCGAGGCGCACGCTTGCGCGGCCATCCGGTCCGCGATGAGCAAGCGCCAGCGCTGCCGACTGGAGTCTGTGATCGTCCTCCGGCGTGGTACCCGAAGTACTGAAAAAACCGGCGATGCCACACATGGCAGATCCCGTCAGTTGCGTCCGACTGTCGCGAAATGAAGCACTCGCTCGGCCGCGTATGCCGCCACGTCCACGCTCTCGCTCAGCAGTTTTTCCCGTCCTTGCGTCATGGCCGCCAGGTCGCGTGAGAGCAGCCAGTCAAGCGAGGCCATCACGGCGTCCGCCTCGATCTTACGCACGTTCAGAACCAGGCCATAGCGGGCTTCCTGGTCGTCGGTGTAACCGCGCCCCGTCTGCGCCGCATACACGGCCGGCACGCCGAGCACCGCACATTCCGACGCCATGGTCGCGCTCTCGCCGAAAAAACCGGCGCAGAAGGCCATCACATGATGCATCTGCGCTGCATCGCCGGCGTAGGCATGAATCTTGAGATCGGCGGGCAATTCGGCCTCCGAGGAGACGATCACGCGCCCTGTCTGGCGCAGGCGGTCGATGACACGTCTCACCAGATCGAGGTTGAGGCCGGTCTCGCCGACGTCGTGATTCGCGTGCCAGGACACCAGACGCAGCAGGTAGGTCGGGCCTTTCGGATCGAGGCCGTTTGCGAGCGCGATGTTGCGGTCCGGCTGCCAGCTCTGCGGATGTAGGTAGGACAGCTCGTGGTAGCCCGCATAGCGCTCATGTCGGTCTTTCGGCAGCCATGCCTGATAGCAGCGCGGGACGATCACGCGGGTGGCCAGCGGATAGGTGATCGCGTTCTGCAGGCGCGCGTTCTCGGTGTCGTAGAAAACCACCGCCGGGCGCCGGGCGAGGAAGCCGACGTGGACGACGAAAGTTCCACCGATTGCAGTCAGCACGTCCGGACGGAAACGGTGGGCGATGCGGTAGAGGCGCCAGTTGCGGACCAACAATTCCTTGCCGAGGCCGAGCGCGCCGCGACTCTGGTCCGAGATGGTCTGATGGCGGATGCCCATAGCCGTCAGCAACTCGGTCGCCATTTCCTTGCGGCGACTGGTGACCATGACTTCGTGTCCCTGTGCCATCCATTTCGCCATGGGAGCCCGAAAAAAGTGGGCGTGCGCCGGGTGGCAGATGTCGACCAGGATCTTTTTGGGTGTGGTCATGAATTGATCATGCGTCGGGACTGGGCCATGCAGCAGCGGACTATTGGACTGCCGCGTTGAGCGCTTGCGCGAACGCCGGCGTCGGCGTCGGCAGCCTACCATCCTCGCGCCGGGTCGGCGAACGCGTGTCGCAGACGAGTCTCAGCGATAGTCGGCGCGCATTCCACGCGGCGAAATTCAAAGCAACGGGAACGGGCACTGATCGTCGTTAGCAAGCTGCTTACCCTGGCGATGGCTGTCGACGGTGCGATGAATGGCACCGCAACTGCTCGGAGATTCGCGCGATCTCCGTGTGGCGCAGGTGGATGACGCGTGCTTGCCCCTTTTTCGAGCTCGGTGTTTTGGTAGGAGGGCATCGGTGGACTGCAACTCCATCTGGCCAATCTGTGGACCGAGCGGCGTGGTGGCCGATCATCCAAACTACGGGCCTACAAACTGTTCGGCTTTCGAAATATCGCGGTCCCCAACGTTGGCGATGCATTGGACTTCGGAGACAGCCTGACCTGTGGCGCCAGCGTCGCATTACGGCCAGACCTGGCCTAAGGTCCTGAGCGAGCAACAGCGCGCGGCCGGACGGGTGTCTGCTGGCACAGCCTTAATCCGCTGGCACCGCCCTCCGGTTGATCTCCTGTCGCTCCATATCAATGTAAGCCGCCAGTTCCTCTACCCGAACCATCTCGGGGCCTCGTCGAATGATTTGCCTTAGCATCTCCAGCTGGAGTGAAGCTGCGTCAATTTCGCCTTGGTTAAGGTGCAGGTAGCCAAGTAGCAGCCGAGCTTCAATCCCATCTGGATTGGCCGCGATTGCCGATTCGAGGTGGAGGCGATGAAGCTTGTCCGCGCCACGATGTTCTGCAAACATCGCACGTAGTATATAAATCCTTTCCAGATCTGAGATGGATTGAACTACTGACGTTAACTGCCCCATGAAACGATCAAGCTGATCTGGATCCAACTTATCGCACTTGTGTCTCAGGATATTTGAAAATACCGAAATCAACGCCATGCTGACCGCTCGGTCATGTGGCTGTTTTTGAGCGATGCCAAGTAGGCGCGCGTACTGTGGCTCACCAGGCTCATTAGTGCAGGCCAGTATGATCAGGTGCAACGCATTCGACCAGAAACTGTTCGGATAAAGGGACTCCAACCTTTTAGTGTTCTCTCGCGCGGCTTCAAAGTTGCCTAGCTCGAACTCGAGCGACGCAACAGAATTCAGCGCTCGGGGCGAAGTTGGATGGTGCAAGGCTTCTGCCCGAATAAAGAGGGTGGGTGACCCCCATTGATGGGATCTGCTTGCCGTCGAAACTGCCAGTACAACGAACACAGCGGAAATGACCAGTCGATGTAGAGTTGGGCGGAGTACCTGGCCCAAAAGCTGGCCGCATCGGGCCAATAAAAGTGCGGGGCCCAGGATTGCCAAGTAGTTGCGATGCTCGAATGCCAGCTCCAAGGGAATTATGGAGGATTCTATGGCATGGCAAGCTAGGAACCACAGCACGCAGAACGATACGAGACTTGATCGTTGGCGTTGCCACAGCGCCCCCAGCAGCACCATCGTAACCGTGACGATACCGAACCAAGCCCTAGGAGTCCAAGGTGTCTCGATCGGAAAGCCGTCCAGATAAAGGCCCATCTTGCGGATATCGGGCACAAAGATCGTGCTTAAGTAGTGCCCGAGAACAAACGGTTGCGTGAAGGCCCTTTCGGCGAATGTAAATGACCGAGCCTGATAAGCGCTATTGATGTCAACTAATAAGTAGGCGGCAGCAACCAAGAGAGCCAGTGAGGGCAGATAGGCAGCTACGATGCAAAAGAACCGGTGGGATGTTCCGCTGATCTGCGGGTTGGCAGGCTTGGGCGTCGTCGCGATTACGACAAGCAGCAGCAGCGGAGTCAGCGCGGCAATTTCTTTGCCCGCCAGGCCTATGAAAGCAAACAAAATGGTTCCCGCGAGCGCAGCTAATGTCTGGCGCTTGCTTGGCGAGGGCTTCCCAAGAAAGCCTAGAGCCACAATCAGCGACGCGAGCATGCCGATGCTGGCGAGCTGCGTCATCCGTTGCACCACATACAAACCGGTGCTGACCTGCAACGGGTGAATGATCCAGACGGCAGCAGCACCCAGGGCGAGTGCTGCACGGCGAATTTCAGTTTCCTGCGGCAACAAAAGTCGCAGCAAGCGCTGACAGAACGCGAATATGAGCAGTGCCGTCAGTGCATGCAGAATGATGTTGACGAGTTTGAACGAGAGTGCGTGCGGGCCAAAGACCTTGACGTTAATCAAGAAACTGGCGTTGGCAAGCGGGCGCCGAAACAAGCCAGATTCGTTGCCAAAGATTGCGCGATACCATGATAGCCAGTCTTCGCCCGCCAGACGCGCAAATTCAAGGTTTGGTATGTCGTCGAGCAGGAAGGGGCCGTGGATCCCCAGAAACATGGGTAGCGCACCTAGGGGAAGGCAGGCGAGGGCCAAAATCTGGATTCGAGAAATCTTCATGTACGCTCAAATAAAAAGCCCCCGCCCATTACGGGCGGGGGCTCCAGTTCCTTTCAACCAATCGAATCAGCGGCAGGAAGAAGGGGCGTACTTCGCCACGCCGGCAGACACCGTGCAGGTCCACGTCACGCCCTGAGGGGTGGTAGCAGCGGCAAGCTGCATGGTGACCGAGGCGGCACCGGTGACCGAGGAGACAATTGTCAGGTTAGGGCTGGTCCATGCCGCGGCTTGGCAATTCGGGGTGCTCCCTGCGGTTCCGAACGACGCAATGGCGCTTGGGAACGTGCCATTCGAGAGGACGTATTCGGAAACGCCGGTCTTGAGCGGAGCAAGGTTGTTGACACACTCCGACACTTTGGCGCGGATGGTGTAGTCCTGGTAAGCCGGAATGGCGATTGCCATCAGGATGCCGAGGATCGCGATGACGATCATCAATTCGATCAGGGTAAAACCTTTTTGAAGTGTGTTCATTTGTGTTTCCTCAGAGGTGCAGTTAGCTAACGGTTTTTCGCTTTACGCTGGACTGGCTGGTGGCCTAATCCTTGGCCTAGTGGCCAGCACGGCGTGCGCGCATCGGTATAAAAGCATAGAGCGTGCCAAACATCAAACGAAGCTAAGTGGTTGATCGCAAGTCTTTGATGAGCTGGGAAACAGCGGCACCGGTGTGCAGATGGGTTGAGCAGCGCGTTCCGTCATTGTTCGACAGACTCGACGACTTTCTGCGCTTGTGTTGCGCAGGTGACAGGTCTCAAAGTGGCACTTTGTGACCTTTTGGGTCGTGCTCATTGGTCTCGGTCTTTTTTATTCGATTCCGAATTTTTTCAATTTGTAACGTAATGCACGGAAAGTGATGCCCAGCAGCGCGGCGGCTTTGGTCTTGTTGTAACGGGTGTCTTCCAAGGCACGGTTGATGGAGTCACGCTCGAGTTGCTCCACGGCATTTGGGAGTGCGCTGGCTGGAGCGGCCGTTGCTGGGGCGGCCGCAGTTGTTCGATGATTTGAGCTTGGTGGGTTGCGGATCTCCGCTGGTAGGCGCAAGTCCGGCGTCTCGATCACGCCGCCGTCGCAAAGCGCGGTCGCGCGTTCGAGTATGTTCTCGAGTTCGCGCACGTTGCCTGGGAACGAGTAGGCGCGCAGCGCACTGATCGCAGCCTCGGCGAGTTGGTAAGGTGGGTCCTGGTTTTCTCCGGCCATGCGCCGCAACAGCGCGCTGGCTAGCAACGAAATGTCATCGGGACGCTCGCGTAGCGGTGGCACGCGTAGTTCGATGACATTGATTCGGTAATACAGATCGTGGCGAAAACGGCCCTCAAGGACCAGTTCCGAGAGGTCCTTGTGGGTAGCCGAGAGGATGCGCACATCCGTAGCCACTTCGCCATTGGCACCGATTGGACGCACGCATTTTTCCTGGATGACGCGCAGCAGTTTCACCTGCATGTGCAGCGGCAGTTCCGCGACTTCATCGAGAAAGAGGGTTCCGCCTTGAGCAGCTTGAAACAAGCCCTCTTTGTCAACGTTGGCGCCGGTGAAGCTGCCTTTTTTGTGGCCGAAGAACTCGCTCTCCATCAGCTCGGTAGGAATCGCGCCGCAATTGACTGGCACGAAGGGCCGATCTTTGCGCGAGCCTTGCTCGTGGATCAGCCGCGCGACCAGTTCCTTGCCCACCCCGGACTCGCCGCAGATGTATACGGGTGCTTGGCTGCGGGCCACTTTGGCAATGGTTGCACGCAAAGTCTGGATGACAGGTGATTCGCCCAGCAGCTTGTTGTTGCTGAGTTGTACCTGCGCACGTCGTTGTTCGCCGGGCTGCAAGGCGTGCTGGACCAATTGACGCAGCGCGTGGATGTCTACGGGCTTGGTCACAAAGTCGAATGCACCTGCCTTTAGTGCGTTGACGGCGGCGTCAACGTTGCCATGCGCCGTGATCATCGCCACTGGTGTTTCTGGATAGTTGCGGGTGATGAGCTCTACCAGTGACTGGCCGGAGCCGTCGGGCAGGTTCATGTCGGTAATGCACAAGTCGTAGCGATGATTGCTCAGCTGCTGGCGGGCCGTGTTCAAGTCAGATGCGGTCTCGACTTTTAGCCCCATGCGACTGAGCGTAAGGCTGAAAAGCTCGCGAATATCGTGTTCGTCGTCAACGATCAGGGCGCTGCGGTATTGGGGCATCGGGTTCACGCGAAGCCCGTCCACGGGCGGGCATATGCAAGCGAAACAAAGGTGCGTGGATGGTGACTCATCTGCTGCCAGTTTGCGCGGGTTGCCTGACTGGCGCCTTGGCGATTAGCGGTTCCGCGCTTGCCATGGTGATGCGGAAGCAACTGCCGCCGTCAGCGTTGGGCATGTAATCCAAAGTTGCCTGATTCGCTTGGCAAAGCTCCTGTGCCAGATACAGGCCCAGCCCGTTGCCGAGCTCATTGGTGGTGTAGAACGGCTCGAATATGCGTGCAGCAAGCACTGCCGGGATGCCGGGCCCGCGGTCGACCACTTCGATGACTAGCCGATGGCTTTCTCTCACTTGGCGGGCGACCACGCAAACATTGGCCGCCGCCCCTGGGGCATGGCCATAGCGAAGCGCGTTATTTACAAGTGCAGTCACCACTTGATGCAGCTGCTGCGGGTCAATGATTGCGATCAGGGGTTGCGTTGGTGCCTTGGCTTGCAGCTCGTAATCTTCCTCGTGTACCCGAGTGGCGCGGTAGTCGGCGACGAAAGCACGCGCCCACTGCGCAAGGTTGACCTGTTCGGGCTGGGAGCGCTCACGTCGAGCCAGACCAAGGACGTTTTCGACAATGCCGTTCATGCGGTTGCACTGGTTAAGCATGATCTCGATGAGTCGTTGATCGCAGGGTTGCAAGTCTGGTGATTCTTCCAGCAGTTGCGCCGAATGTTTTATGGCGGCCAGCGGATTGCGAATTTCATGCGCGATGCCGGCGCTAAGCCGGCCCAGAGTGGAAAGCGTGAGTTCCTCGGCGCGCCGAGACACCAGGCTTGAATCGTCGAGGAAAATGACGAAAAGCTCTTCGGTGACCGAGATAGTGGCGATGCGTGGCAGCACCGGTTGTCGATCTGCGGCCAAGGCGATGGGATGCATGATTTGGAGGCCATCTTTGCGCCACTCATCCAGTCGCTCGGCCAATGCGGGACTCAAATCAGCCAATACGCTTTGGTCGGCACGCGGGCCACCTAACAGGTGCCAGGCCGCCTCATTCATGAGTCTGACATGACAACCAGCATCAACGACCACCACGCCGGTGCGCATGCGCCGAATGATCATCTCGTTCAAATGCGCGAGATGAGTTACCTGCACGCCGCGCCGGTCAGCCAGCGCAACACTAGTGCGCAACTGGTTGCCAAGCAGATGACACAACAGCGCTGCTGCCAGATAGGTGATGGCAAACATGATTGCCTCAATGGCATCACCTTGGAAGGTACCAAACTTCAGCGCGTTGAACGCGTGTGTCACCAACAGCCCAGTGCTCGCAACGATTGCAAACCCAGCGGCAAAGCGCATGGGCAGCAGCACTGCGCCGGCACTGACGTTGACCAATAACAGCAGGGAAATCGCCGCGTTGCCTCCGATCATCACGTGGTACGCAAACAGCGCGACGGCGATATCAAAAGCCAGACCGACGGCAGCAGGAGCGGCTACCGAGATGCCGGATCGGCGCATCGCGATCAGCAGCGACAACGCAATCATCATGTAGACGAACGCGATGAACTGGGCGAGCGTCGGGTACCGCAATTCGACCAAATCGCCGGCGAACGGACTGAAGACCACAAACGCAAATAGCGACGCTTCAAACGCCCGATAAATGGTGAAGAAATACAGTTCGCGGCGCAAAACGGCGTCGATACTGGCGGTGTCCTTCTTGCGCCGGTTGAGGGATTCCTGCACGCGCGGCTGTCGCTTTGGCGGGATTTGGCTCATCGAGTATAGCGACGCAAATGCAACACTGGAGCCAGCGTCAGCCGACACACCTTAGTTCGCGGCAGGTACCTGCGCCTGTCGGATTTGTTGCAGCCACGTCCGGGCCGTGTTTTCGCCATGCCAATTCGCGGCGGATACGTCCAGTGCCTGCTGGATGTCTTGCTGGGCAGCCTGCAGATTGCCGAGGCGGGCATGCAATGAACCGCGCTCAAGCAGCGTGTTGGCGTTGCCAGGATCAAGCTTTGCGGCTCGATTGAGCGAATCCATCGCTTTGTCCAGCTGGAGCAGTTGATGA
>Ga0163147_10000622_pt1 | contig 55245 bp, 103 predicted proteins | sample OliLakLV19MP6G1_FD_148597 | JGI IMG/M metagenome (GOLD analysis project Ga0163147, IMG submission 148597) | Freshwater microbial mat bacterial communities from Lake Vanda, McMurdo Dry Valleys, Antarctica- Oligotrophic Lake LV.19.MP6.G1 | ecosystem: Environmental > Aquatic > Freshwater > Lake >... | reverse complement strand
TCCACCGTCACCACGCCCGACGTGCCGCGCGAGACGCTGCCGCCCGCGGAGCCGCAGTGACATCGCTCGTGGGCGTCGTCTCCGCGCAGACGCGACGGCGTGCCCTGATCGGCGCGTGCGTCGCGTGGCTGCTGGCGATGGTCATCGTCACGGCCGCGGCGTGTATCTCCGGCTGCGGCACGGCGTCGCGCGTCGGCACCGGCGCGGCATGCGCGTCGCTGCTGATCGCGATCGGCGAGCGCACGGACTACGAGCCGGCGCGAGCGCTCGCGGACATCGACTCGACCGCCGAGGTGTGCCGCCGGTTGCAGGCTGACGCGGGTGCGCCATGAGCGATGCCGTGGTGTGCGGCAAGACCTGCGCGCACGGGTCGGAGTGCCTTCTGCTGGCCGGGCACTGGCCCCGCAACCGTCACGAGTCGCAACACGGCTGCGTCTTTTTCGACGTCGACATGTCCGCGCTCGAGTCGCCGCACGCGAAGCATCACCGCGCGCTTGTCGCGAAGGACGGTGCGCGATGACCGAGGCGCTCATCGTCGCCGGCCGCATCCTCGCCGGGCTGCTGCCGCCGATCGTCGCCGCCGTCCAGGCCGGCACGGCGGAGGCCATCCTCACGCAGTCGCTCGCCGCCGCGCTCACGGCAGCAGCGGAGACCGCCCGTGCTCGCGTCGATGCGCGCGCCGGCCGCCCGACGTCGCCGCTGGCCGTCGAAGCCGTGCGGCTCGCGGACCGAGTCGCCGCCCTGCGCGCGCTCAGCCGGCCGGACCTGGCTCGCGCCGTCGAGCTCGTGATCGACGACCTACAGCGCGGCGCACGCGCCGACGAGTCCACGGCGCGGCACGACACGTCGCCGCCGGAGTCGCAGCGATGACCATCATCCTGACGATCGTCGTCGTCATCATCGTCGTCGGCGTGATCGCTGCGCTCATCGACCTTATCCCGATCGACGCTCGCTACCGGCGCGCGGCGCAGATGCTGCTCATCGCCGCAGTGATCCTTTGGATACTCGCGACCGTCTTCGGCGCCAACCTCCCGCGCGGGCTGCGGCTCCGATGAGCATCGGCGACGTCCGCGGTAGCGTGGTCGCCCGCATGGGTCCGGTCGTGCGCGCGGCGCAGGCATACGTCCGTGTCGTCGAGCGCGACGGCGTGCCGCGTGCGACTGAGCGCGCGGCGATGCGGACGCTGGCCGAAGCCGTTGCACGGTATGAGGAGAGCCAATGACGCACACCGTCGACTCGCCGATCGCCACGCGCTTCGTCGCGGGGCTCGGCTTCCGGCGCGGGCTCTGCGACGAGCGCCCGATGCCGCCGGCCGCGACCGTCATCCACACGACGGGCAGCGGACCGATCTCGCGCTTCATTCGCGAGGGCACGCGCAAGGGCGATGACTCGCCGTTCGATACCGCGGTCCGCATCTACGCGACGATCATGCAGGACTCGGCGCACTACGTCGTCGGGCAACTCGGGCAGTGCGTGCAGGTCGTGCCCGAGGCGCTCAGCGCTCGCCACGTCGGCGGCGCCGGCAACGCCGTCTACGCGCGCCCACGCGCCCGCTGGATGACGGCCGGCCTGCGATGGTGGGGCGAGCGCTGGCCTGAGTTCGAATCGCCGCACGCGCTCGCTGGCGGCCTGCTGTGGCGTGGCGGGTCGTGCAACCGCTCGAACATTGGCGTGGAGGTCGTGCCGCCTCTCGCGGGCGCGCGCGGCCCGTGGTCGCCGGAGTGCTGGGCGACGCTCGCGCGGCTCACGCTCGACATCGCCGACAGGCACGGCATCCCCGTCGACCGCGAGCACGTCGTCACGCACAGCGACGCGCATCCGGCCAGCCGCTCGGCGAGGGGCGCACCGTGGGATCCAGGGCCGGCCGCGTGGTCCTGGGAGCGCATGCGCAGCGCCATCGCGTCAGGCGCTTAGCCTTCGTGCTCCACCATCGTGCCCGGCGTATTGCCCTGCCAGGCCAGCGCGACGTGCTCGCCGAACCGCACGTCGCAGCGCTGCCCTTGACGCAGCAGCATGCCATGCGCCGCGAGTTCGCCGCGGCATCCGACGTTCACGTCGCCGAGCAAGTACCGGACGTCGCCTCCCACCGCATGCAGCGAGGCGTACCCGCTCGGGCAACTCGTCCGCGATATGCGCCCGCCCGCCAACGGGCGCGGGTCCGTTCGCGGCACGCCTTCGCGCAGCGCGTCGATCTCCGCCAGCAGGTCGCGGATCTCGTCGCCGTACTCCATTCCCATGTCCTCCGCGATGTCGCGGATCCGTCCCTCTTGCTCGCGCGTCATCGTGAGTGGCTTTGTCATCGTCGCTCCTATTGGTCGCGCAGCACCCGCTCCGCTAACAGAATATCGCTCGGGATATAGTCGAACGCGCCGAACCGAGCGGACTCGCCCGGCGCCGGCGCGCATTGCTCGCAGCGGACCACGCCGATCGACCACTGCCGTCCGATGCGGTCCAGCCGCACGCCGCAGTGCATGTCCGGATGCCACCGCACGTCTCCGCCGCACACGCCGCACGTCTCACGCCTCATCGCGTCCGCCTTTCTGGCCGCATAGACCTACCTCGGCAGCGTCATCCTCTACGCGCCCGTCAGCCCGTCGTCTCTGCCTAACCGGCAGGGGCGGCGGGCTTTTCGTCGTTCAGGGGTTCACCGGCGTCCCGTATCCCCACCGGCGCTTGAAGACGATCCCCGCGAGCGCCGCCGCCTCGCCGTCTGCGGTGACGACGTAGAGCGGGCAGCCGCCGGTGAGGTCGCACCCTTCGCGCACGCGCCGCGCGAGACCATCGGCGACGAGCCCATCCCACACCCGCTCGTCGTCGCCTCCGGCCGCGTAGTGGTTGCGGTACGGCTTCTTCCACCCCTGGTTGTACCGCGCGCAGCCGAGCGCGTGGCGCATCTTCTCGTATCGGCTGTCGGTCATAGCGGCTCCATTCGAATCGCCGACACGGACACCTCCCACTCGATGTCGACGCAGAATCGCGCCTGCGTCCCCGTGAGCGCGTCGCTGACAGTCACGTAGACAAGTTCCGGGAGTTCCTCGTCTTCCCAATGGCCGTCCACGACGAGGTTCTCGACGCATCGCTCCGCCGCCGTGCGAGCGTTGGGCGCGTCGTAGTCGAGCCGGTGCGGAGTGCCGTCGAGCCCGACGGTGAATCGCGTGCTCATCGCGCCGCCTCGACCGCAGCGGCCAGGAGCGCGTCAAGCGCCGATTGCGCCTCCGTCCTCGCCCTCGCCGCCCGCAGCCCGACGCCGCGCAGCCACGTAGACGCTCCCGCGTCGCCGGCCGCCGCGTCGATCTCCGCGCGCTCCGCCGCCGTGAGCAGCACCGGCAGCCTCGTGCGCCGGTCCGCCTCGGCGAGTTGCGGGCGGCCGCGGCCGCGCTTGGGGGCGGTGGTCGTCATGGCGACGCCTCCATCCGCGGATAGACCCGCTCCCGATAGGCAAGCGCCGCCATGACATCTACGATCCGCCGCTGCGGCAGCAGATCGTAGACCTCCTCCATTACCACCGAGGGGTGCAGGCACCCCCCGGCGGCAGCGTCGATCGCCTCGGTCAGCGTCGAAGCGTGCCGCTCCTCGACGTCTGCCGGACGCAGCACCTCGATCGTCACTCGACGACTGACGTGGACTGTCGCCCGGAGAACCGCGCGATTGCCGGGGCGGTGGACCGTCAGCTCGACGACCCCATCCGGGGCGATCGTCCACCCAAGGCGCCCCGTCTGCGTCACGTGTGAAAGGCAGAAGTAGATCCCGCCTATCTGCCCCGCGGGGAGCATGCCGATCAGCTCGGCGTCCTCTTCGGTCGTCGGGACGATCTCCACCGTAGCCTCACCGAAGCGGCAGCTATGCCACGCGTCCTCTGCTGCGTCGCGCAGCACGATGGTCGCTTGGTAGGCCAGCGCGCCGGCCTCCTGATCGTCGGCCTCGCGCCACGCGGCCCACGCCGCAGCCACGGCCCGAATCGCACGCGCGTACGCCCACGCTACGGGCCGCCCATCGGCTGCCCAATGGTGGCCGTGCAGCCGGGCGAGGTGCCAGGCGCGCTCGATTGCGATCGGACGGATCACCACGACGGCACCCCGTCGACCGACTCGTCGTCGTCCGCCGTGTACGCGTCGAGCGCTGCGATGACGGCTCGAGCCTCGTCGCCGTAAGCCTCGTCGTCGTCGGGCATCGCCGACAGCACCGCGCGGCGGACCATGTGCAGGCGCAGATCGTCGCACGTCATGTCGTACTCGCCCAGCATCCGCAGCAGGTCGGACTCGGTCACGTAGATGTGTCGCTCCATGGTCGTCTCCTCTCGTGGGCCGTCTGCCGCACGCATAGGCGCACCCGGTGGGATGCGCCCTGCCTGCGTCAGATGGTCAGCGGCGGCGGTAGTAGGTGACGCGCGCCGGCGACCCGAGAGGCTCGCCGCGGTCCGTGACGCGCTTCCACGCGGTGCCGTCGTGCTCTCCGCGGTGCGCCATGGGGCCACCGTAGGCGACCTCGACGATCTGCCCGGCGGCGGAGCGTGATACGTCGAAGCGGAAGCTGCCGGGCACCTGCGATGCGTCGATCTTGGTGTACGTGCTCATGGTGGCTGGTCTTTCTTCGGTGGTCGTAGGGCCGTCTGCCGCACGCATAGGCGCACCCGGTGGGATGCGCCCTGCCTGCGTCAGAGGTCAGCGCTTGACGATCCGATAGGTGTCGCCGTCGCGTTCGACAGCTTGACGAGCTGAGCCAGCGTCGCGCCCTGCACCAGCACCAGCGCGAGGAGGTCAGCGTTCTTCCGCCCCCCGATGACAGCGACGAGCGCTGCCTGAGCCAGCGTCGCGGCGTTCGCGCGCGCCGTCGCATTCGCGGGCAATGCGATGTTCAGCGCGGCGGCGAGGGCCGTGCGGAAGGCGCTGGACTGTTTCGCGATCCGCTTCGCGATCACGCGTGCCGTTGCGCCCGGCGCGAGTTCGTGCGCCGTCTCAGTCACCAGCGCTTTGACCAGCGCTGCCCGCGCCCGCGGCTTCATGGGCGCGACGGTCTTCTCGGTCACGGTCACGGCCTCGACATTGGCCACGAGCACGAAATGCTCACCACGGCGTCGAGCCGCTTCCCTCCACTGTTCTTCCTGCTGAGAGAGTCGTTTTTGCTTTGCTGCGCCACGAGCCGCGCGCCGCGCTGCGTTCTTGGCGTTCGTCGAAAGGATCTTCTTGGTATTGGTCATGGTCTTCTCCGTGTGCCAGTGGGTCGGCCCGTCCGACTCAATAGATATGCGCTTGAATAATCGGCACGTCAACGATTATTATCAGGCGCCGCGAAAATAGATTAGGCGCTCACGTCGCCACCGCCTCGCGCACGCGATGCGCCAGCAGCCGCACGGCGTCGCCGTCGCAGCAATCGCCCATGCACGCGCTCGCGTCGATCTTCGCCAGCAGGGCCGCGACGGCGGCGGCGGCGGGGTTGGCGACGCTAGCGCGGTAGCACGCACGGCAGCGCGCGGACGTCTTCTCGGGCCTAGCCGCGCCGCAGTCGCCGCAGGTCACGTCGCCACCCGGTGCGCCGGTGCGCTCTCCCAGAGCGGGCGGATGCGGCGCGTGAAAGTCCAGCAGTCGCACGCAGCGGACCTGCAGCGCAGCCCCTCGGGGTCATCGTGGCGGTTGTGCTCGACGCTGCGGCAGACCCTGCGCGGTATCGGCACGCGGGTCCGCGCCCCAAGGTCGTTCGCGCCCGCCCGCAGCAGCGCACGCAGGTACAGCGCGAGACGTGCGCGGAGGATGCGCTCGTCGCCCGTGTAGAGTTCGGGAGCGACCTTCACCCGTAGCAGGTACGGCAGCGTGATCGCGGACTTGTCGACCATGCTCCACGCCTCAGCGCTGCTGACCGTCTTCCATTCGTCGTCGCCGTCGAAGCGCGAACGGTAACGCAGGTACTCGTACGCCAGCGCGATGCGCGCGCGGTCCAGGCGGTTCACGGCTCACCGCCGATCCGCTCGAAGCCCACGACCCACACGCGCGGATTGCTTGCCCACGGAAACCGCTTGCCGTTGATCGAGTCCCAGAGATCCTCGAAGGCGGGGCGATACAGCGGGCCGGTAGCGTCCGGGTCGGTCATTCGGAGCGTGTGCGTCGTGTACGGCGTCACGCCCTCCGCCATCGCATCCGCCTCCGAGATGTCGTGCAGTCGCTCGATTCGCATCGACGTCACGCGCAGCCGCAGACGGCAGACCCACCGCGGCATATGGATCGACGGGCGCCACTTCTCGGACGCCTTGATCGTCGCCGGGTAGTCGACAGGGCCGTCGATCCACTCGGCGCCGTCGTCGAGGCTCGGGTGCGTCGCGCGCCACGCTACGCCGTAGCCCTTCTCTCCGCCGATCGCCTCGCGGTCGAATAGGCCCCAAGTCTCCCGCACCCACAGCACGTCGCCGGGCGACCCGTATGGGCACGACACGGGCACGGTATACGAGTCGTGACGCGCGGAGACCACGCGCCGCGTCTGCGTTTTCGCGTCGCTGAGGATCGCGCGGACCATCGGCGCGGAAAACAGAATGGGGCGCTCTTTTACGTCGGTCACGTCGCACCTCGCGGCGCGGCTCTTTGCCGCACTACAGGCTCGCGGTCGACCGGAGCGAGGACCGCAATTGCGATGCGCTCACGCCGTGAGATGGTGACAGATGCGCCGACAGCGACGATGACGACGGCGCCCTTTTGCGCCTTGTTGCCTATCTTCACAGCGCACCTCGCATCGGACACCACGAAGGCGGAGGGCGCGTCGCGTCAACGGCGCGATCGTCGCCGTCGTCTGCGCCGGGATGCTCGCACCAGTCGTCGTCGGGATCCCCCGTGCTGTTGCACCGCGAGCAGTCCGCGCAGGTGACGATCACCGGCAGTCGCACCGCGAGCTTGGCGCGCAGCTCCGCGACCTCGGCGAACAGCGAAGCGACCATGTCGTTTTCGAGCGTCACGAAGACCTCCTCTGCGCCCGCTCGAGTCGTCGGCGCTCACGACGGGGCAGGCGCGGGTTATCTCGAGCGCACGCGGCCGCAGCGGTCTTTGCCTCATCCGCAGCGCGCTCTTCGCGTTGCAGGTCAGCCTCATCCTGCGGTGAATCGTCGTGGGGGTCGTCGAAGATGACGGCCGATGCCTCAAACAAAGCTGCCTCGGCGGCAAGGTCGGTCTTTGCCTCATCCGCAGCGCGCTCGTCCTCACGGCGCTGGCAATCATCACACCGTCGCTCACGCGAATAGCAGGGGCAGATCACGGCTCACCCGTCAGCGCCTTGAACGTCGCGGTCAAACGCGTTCGCAGTGCGTCGCGGTCCTTGCGTACGTGCTCGAGCTCGCGGCGCAGCACGGCGTGTTCCTCGTCCCACCCGTCGCGCACCCGAGGCACCAGCGCGTCGCGCTCGTCGCGCACCCGATGCCACTCGGCGATGGCCAGCCGCTCGCGGTCGGCGGAATCGTCGCGCTCCGCCTCCACGAGCGCGACCTCCGCTTCCGCCGCGTCCGCCCTCGCCTTCGCCTCGTCACGCTCGCGCTTGCACCGCGCGGCCATGTCGACGACCGACTCGCCGCGATGCTCCGCGGACCACAGCAGGTCGTGGACGCACGATACGAGGATCTCAGCGCCGGACTCGTGGCCGTCCGCCCGCGCAGCGTCGCGCTCGGCGATGACCTTGCGCGCGAGCGCTTGGACCGACGCAAGCGCCGACTCCCGCGTCGCACCGTACGCGAGCACGCCAGGCAGCGCGTCCACGCCGGCGATCCAGCGCCCGTCCCCCTCGCGCTCAAAAGACACACCGGGCGCTCGCGCCTCGTCGCGCTCGGCCCGCATCGCCTCCAGTTCCGCAGCGAGCGAGCCGCGCAACGATTCCGCCCTCTCGCAGCGCAGTCGCCAGCCATCACACTCCGCCTCCGCCTCGCGTACTCGCCGCGCGTCGACGAAGCCTCCGGCCACCTCCGCCACGAGCGCGCGCCCCTTCCACACGCCGCGGTCGCTGCGCGCGTCGTCGCGAGCGGCATACGCCGACTCGAGTTCCGCGTCCATGCGGCGCGCGCGGTCTCCGGCGAGTTCGTCGCGCTTCCGCAGGTCGTCCTCGTAGGCCGCGCGCGCGCTGTTGATGACGTCGCCAGCCTCCGCGAGTTTCGCCGTGAGCGCGTCCACGCGCTGCCGCAGCGCAAACTCGTGGCGGATGCACGTCAGCCCCGCGCACACCGGCTCCGATTCGTCAGACATTCGCCACCTCTTGCGCCATCGCGTCGAGCGCGCGCGTAATAGCCTCGGTGAGCATAACAGCGTCGCGCTCCGGTCGCCGGACTCCGCCACCCACGCCTCCAACCTCGCCAGCGCTGCCGCGTAATCGGTCGTGCTTGCCATCGCGTTCTCCTCTTTCGGTGTCCGTGGCGCCCCTTGTGGGAGTCGAACCCACTACCGTACCGACCGCGTCCGGCCGGCTCTCATCCGGTTCGATTCAGGGCAAAAGCGCTCCCTCTGGCGACACACGTCACCTGCGGCCGAGGGAGCAAGGCCGACTGCGCGTCACCCAAGGGGGGGGGTTATGGTCGGTGACGCGCGAGAGGTCAGGTCACGGCAGATCCCACGGAGCAAAGGGAATTTCGTCGTCCGCGCCAGCGCCGCCACTCCCGCCGCGGTTGCCGAAGAAGTCGTCGGGCGGGAAGTCGTCGGCGAACCCCGCATCCTCGCCGCGCTGCCGATGCGTGCCAGTGTCGCCGCCGCCGCTGCCCTTGGCGTCCAAGAGCGTGACGTCGACCGCGCGCACCTCGACGTCGGTCCCCTTCGTGCCGTCGCGCCGCTCGTACTCCCGCACGCTCAGCCTCCCGGTTACGGCGATGCGACTGCCCCTGTGCAGATACCGCGCGACCGCGCAGTTCTTGCCGAAGAGCGACACTCCGATCCACGTCGCCGGGTCGTCCTTCTTGAAGCCGTTGACGGCGATCCTGAAGTTGCACACGTCGTCGCCGTTCGGCAGTTTGCGCACTTCGGGGTCTTTGCCGAGCCTGCCGGTGCCACTCCAATTGCTCATGTCGCTCATCGCGCTACCTCCTCTGCGCCGCTGTCTGCGTCGCCTGCCAGATAACCGCCGCCGTCGTCCGCCGCGTCGCGCTCCATCGCCTCGACGGCCGCGCGATTGATCGCGGCGATGCGAACGCGCGCCTTGTTGAACCACACCTTGACGTCGTCGCGTTCGTCGCTCGTCATGGTCTTCCACGCGGGGTTGACGCCGAGCTCCTTGATCTGCTGGAGTTCGACTTCGCTGCCGGCAACCGCGATGGCCTCGAGCAGCCGCTCGGTAGCGCTCGGCAGCGCCGGCACGTCAGCGCCCGACGACGCGACGACCGCCGCCGCCACGCTCTCGATGCGCTGCGGAGCCGCCTGCGGTGCGTGCTCTTCGTCGCTGCCGCGCAACTCCTCGGCGGTGTAGACGGCGCCGCTGAAAACGTCAGGCGCGTAGGCGCGTGCCGCTGCCGTCGCCGCACGAGCGCGCAGCATCGCCTGCGGATACTTGCTCCACGGCCCACGCCCCCAGAGCCCCGCCCGTTGCGCGTCCTCCCGCGTGAACGTCGACAGGTACGGCGCCGTGCCCGCGCGGGTTACACGCAGCGTCGCTCGCGTGTCGTCGGAGTGCATCCACTCGCACACGATGCCGGCGACAATCATGCGCCCGAGAACAAACGCGGCATCCATCCCCAGTTTTCCGTCGACCAGGAAGAACACCCGGAGCGACACCATCGGTGGAACGCCGAGTTCACGGCCGGCGAGAATCACCGCCGCGATCTGCCCCGGGGTCTTGAAGTGCGCCGGGATGAATCCGCCGCCCGCCCGGATGAGCGTAGCCGCCAATCGCTCCACGTCCGGCAGCGTGTCCGCCATGTCCAATCCAGCCGCTCTCGTCGCCAGTTCATTCGTCATGTCTGATCTCCCTTTGCTATCACTTGATCCGCAGCGCTCGGCTGCGCTCTACCCGCGTCCCCGGCACGCACTCCCCGTCACTCTTCATTGCCGCCAAAATAGCGCGCTTGTCGATCTCGACGCGCGTCCGCGTGTACTCTACCGGCACCGCCCCCTCGTCCTCGATGATGACTCGCGCCGCGCCATCGGCAACCGATATCGTATGCGTGCCAGTCGATATCTTCGCAATGCCGGATGCGTCCATGTTCGTGCGCAGGTACTCGCGCAACGACTCGACGCGCGACTCGCGCACGCGCCGCCGTTCGGCGAGGCGCTGCTCCTCCGCGCGGATGACGTCGACCTCCGCGCCGAGCGCCGCGAGCACATGGACGAGCCCGTTGACCTTCGCGGTCAACTCGCCAGTGACCGCCGCGAGTTGCGCCGCGCAGTCCTCGCCGTCGTCGAGCGCTTCCGCGAGCGCCGCGTATTCTGGCGCGAGTTCGTACAAACGTGTCACGTCACCCTCCGCACGCTCGCGAGCAGCGCTTGCCGCTCCATCGCCCACCGCTCGCACGCGGTCTCCGCTTCGTCGACGGTCGCTCCGTGCCCCTGCGAGAGCACGTGAGCGCCGAGGAACACTGTCAGCCAGCAGTAGTCGAGATCGCGCGTCAGATGCATCGTCAGCCCAGCCGCCGATTCGCCCGCCCACGTACGCGTCCCGTACGCGTCGGACCGGTGCGCGCACACGACGCCGAGCACCATCACCGGCGCGATCGTCTCGGCGGTCATCGCGACACCGTGCGCAGCGCGTCGTTGCGCCGTCGAACGACGAGCCACGCCTCCTGCGCCTCGTCCGATTTGTCCGAGAGCCGGGCGTAATCGAGACCCGCGCGCTCCAATCGCTCCAATCGATCGGGAAGCGTCGAGAACAACGCGTCGCGCAAAGCACCTAGCGCCCGCCCTGCGGCGTGCGATGCGTGCACCGCGGCCTCGGCGATCGCGCACTCTTCTGGCACACGCGGCGCCAGTCCCACACGCAGCAGAGCTGAGCGCAGCGCATCGATTCGAGTTCTTAGCCGCGCTTCGGTGTTCACGACGCTACCTCGTAGCCCGCGCGGCGCAGCGCTTCGTCATGGTCGAGCGCGCCGCGGAACGACCCGTCGCATTCGACCCAAGACTTGATATTGCCACTCGCGTCAGCAGTGAAAATGTACGTCTCAGGCGTGCCCGAGACGGCCGACGCGGACACGATGACATGGTCTGACGACTCGCCTCCGGGCCAGTCGCGCGGTGCGATCGGCTCCGATAGGCGGTAGTGGCGCCGCTGCACTGCGCCGTCCATCGACGTCTTTTTGCCCATTAGCTTCGCGGTCTTCATGTGAACACTCCCCTCTTCGTCAGCCACTCATCCACGATTCGCCCCGCCTCTTCCCGCAGCCAATCCGCGAGCGCTTCCCGCGCGTCGTCGTCACGCGTCGTGTCGCCGCGAATCGCATCGCGCGCGATGTCCGACGCGTGGTCGCGTACGTCGTCGCCGAGCACCTCGACCCACGCCGCGCGCTCCGGCTCGCCGCGCAGCAGCAGCGCTACCCGCTCGCGCCGCTCGTCCATCATCTCCCACGCGAGCGCCGTCGCCAGCGCCGCAGCGTCGCCCGCGAGCGCCGCCACTCGGTCGCCGTGCTCGAGGCGCTGCTCTTCGTCGCTCATGTCGCCGCCTCCTTCGCCGCCCACTTCGCCGCGTTCCGCTTAAACGCCAGCACCAAGCCCGAGTGCGTCGCCACGTCAGGCGTGGGCACCCACTCCATCCGGTAGCCGTCCGGGTAGTGCGCGCGGAACGTCTCTTGACGGTACGGCCGCGAGTCATCCAGCATCCCGAGATCCGCGAGCATGTAGCCCTCGTGCGAGCAGCAGTGCCCGCCGAGTTGCGTGCCGTCTTCGGCGATGAGCTGGCCCATCAGCCATCCGGGCGCACCGCCGTTGTTGAATCCGTAGATAGCCGGAAGGCTATCGAGCGGCCTGCTGTGCGGGTTGTGCACGACGAGTTCGCGCCCTCGTGACTGCGCCAGATGTTCGCGCAGGTACTGCTGTGCTGCCGATTCGGTCGTCATACCTCTACCTCCGTTGCGCCACTCGGCGCGCGCCACCCCGCGGCCAGCATCTTTGCCAGTCGCCGCTTCATGCCCGTTCGTATCTCTGGCGAAAACACTCCGCGTCCGCGGTGCCTAGCTGCCAACCGGTGCCAGACGCACACGATTGACGGCTCGTCCGGATGGCTGCTGACGCTCCCTTCGCATTCGCAGAGCGCTACCAGCCTCGCCCGCACGATGTGGTGTGCCCAATCTTCGATTGCTCGGCGACGAGAGAGCCGGATGCGCGCGCCGCGGACGGGCGCCTGGTAGGTCTTCCGCGTCACGCACGCGATGTCGCTCATGCTTCCTCCGTTGCGCGCCCGCCGCGCTCCCAAGCCGCCACTGCGCAAGTCGCCATGATCGACGCCTGCTCGCTGGTGACGAACGCCCACTCCGAGCCGTACGTCGCCGGATGGTTGCGCCGATGCGCGATGACCGCGCAGAACGTAGTCAGCAGCGGCTCACCGCACGCGATCGCTTGCGCCGCGTTCCGCGCAGCCTCGACGGCGCGCACGCTGCCGACCGCACGCGACCACGCGCCGGCCACCGAAAGCATCCCCGCCGTGGTCATCGCGCCACCGCGCGCCCGAGGCAGCACACGCCGAAGCACTCGCCGCCGTGCGCCTCGACGCGCGCAGCCTTCGCGGCCCGCAGCTCGGCATACCGGCGCTGGTGCAGGTCGCGCGCATCGACGGGCGCCGCCTTGGGGCGCGGATGCGCCGCGCACGCGCACACACGCTCCGCCTCGATCGCCGCGAGGTGCGCCGCACGCGCTGCCACGCCGACCGCGCTGTCAGGCGACGTCGCCAACATCAGTTGCGTCGCCAGTTCCCAGACGACGTTCGCTTCGCAGCGCGTGGTCACAGCCACACCGAATGCGCCGCGTCGCGCTCGTCGCTTGTCAGCAGCGCGCCGGCCGCGCACATCGCGAGAAAGCTCTCGGTCGTGTTGGCGACGTCGTGCGCGCGCAGGCGCAGCACGAACGCGCGGCTGGCGGTCTCTCTCTCGGTCAGCTCTTTCTCGGTTGCCATGGTGTCGTCTCTCTCGTCGCGTCGGCGGCCCGTCCGCCTGACAAGAGAGACACTATCAGGTCCACGACTGCGCGCAAGATTTATTTTGCGTATGCGTGCCGATTGCCACAAAGTGCAACGTTTTGTATCATTTTGTTTCACGCTTGCGCGCGCGCTTGACTGCTAGCCGGCAGCAAGCAGAGTCGACGCAACCGCGAGCAATCGCGATCGGAACTCTCCTCCCGGAGTACCGACCGCCGCGCGTGGCCAGCCTCTCCGCTGCGTGAACAGCGGCGGAGGTGTGTCCTGCGCACTTGCGCAGTGCGCGCTCGTCGTGTAGTGAGGACGGGTCGGCTTCACGGCTGACGGGAGCATCACTCTCGCGGGCTCGCTCGTCCTACGCGCAAGCGATGAGGGACGACGAGAGACGTCCGGGCCGAATAGCCACGAGTGTGGTGCGCGGCGTGCGTCTGCGGATGTGCGTCGGGTGATCAGCAGGTCTGCCGAGCGACCGACACGGGCGCAGCGCATCCACCCTCTTCTCTCGAAGGCGTAGAAGCCTCGGGGGAAAGAGGGGGTGATCCGTCGCCTCGCTCCCTCCCAAGCGTAGCGCCCGTGGGCACTCGCAAGATAGCGCTTGCGCATGCGCCGTGCGTCTGATAGATGGTGGACGCATGAGCACACCGAAGAAGCGCCCGAGTGCGCGAGCGAATACGCGACCGTCCACCGTGGGGCACCGTCCCCCTGTCATCTACGCGCTCGTCAAGCAGTCGACGAAAGACCGCCTCGCGGAACTCGTCGCCGACTACGGCGGCACGATCGCCGGATACCTCGACCATGCCGTCTGGCTGCTGCCGTCTCCGCGCAACGACGCGGCGGCGCTTCCGCCCGACGGCGCCAACGTGCATCGCGCCCTCGCTGCGCTTCACGGCGGCAAGTCTGCGCGGAAGGCGGTGGCGAAGTGACCGCCGCCGACCTGCCGGCGGAACTCGCGGACTTTGCCGCCGCGTGGGCGCAGGTCGTCCCTGACGTGCGCACGGTCGTCGCTGTTGACGTCGCTGGCTACGCGGCGAGGTGCGCGAACGCGCTGGCAGAGCGTGCCGTCGACGCCGAGCGCGCCTGCCTGCCGCACACGGCGCAGGAGTGCCGTGACCTCGCCACCGTCGTCGCGCTCTGGCAGGTGCTGGCGATGCGCCTTGCGACCGCCGCCGACGCCGATGCTGGGCCGCAGCCCGTGTTCGTCGAGGTGCCGCTGTGATCGACCATATGGCCGACGACCTGCCCGCCGCACCCGCCGAAGCGAAGCCCGCGCGCCGCACGCGGCGGCAGTGGCGCGAGCTCGAAGCGGAGCTCGCCGAGGCGCTTGCGCTGCTTGAGCGGTCAGACATCGAGATCGCCGGCCTGCGCGACCGCCTCGACATCGAGCGCACGCTGGTCGTCGTCGGCGATTCGTCTCGCGCGAAACTGGCGCGTGAGGTCCACCGTGCCGACGGTCGCGCGTTCGTTGCGTCCGCTGGCCTCGTGCTCGTTCTGACGGCGCTCGTGCTGCTGGCGATGCTGCGATGACGCGCACGCGCACGCGCCTCCGCGCCGTCCACCTCGCCGCTGCCGCCGAGTATGCCGGCGAGCTCGACTACCACGCACGCTGCCTCGCTGGCGCCGCGCGTGACCTCGGCGTCTCGCTGTGGCGCGCTCTCCGCGCTGGCGATGCGACGCGCCGTGACGCGCAGCCTGCACCGCGGCGGCGCGCGGATGACAGCGCGATCCGCTACACGAGCGCGGGAGGCGAGGCGTGACGCGCGGCATCGACGACCTCGTCCTCGCGGCGATCGCGGTGTGCATCGGCCTCGCGAGTTGCCTCGACTGCACCGGTGAACGCGTGCTCGCGCAGTCCCGCCCTACCGTTGCCGACGTGGCGGACGTCGCGCGATGTCTCGTCGCCGAAGACGAGCGTGGCGTTGATTGGTCCGCGATACTCGACGTGCTCGAGCGTCGCGCCGCGGCGCACGGCATGCGCACCGCGTCGATGGCGCGCGTCTACTGCGCTGTGCATCGATCGCGCTCGCCTAGCGCGCGTCAGGCACGCATCCTCGCGCTTCCCGGCGGGCGCCCGTCGGCGCGACTGGCGGGCGTGTACCGGCGCGCTGTTGAGGCGGCACGGGCCGGCGGCGACGGCGCTTGCGCGGCGGAACATTGGGGGGCGCCGACGGGCGAGGATTACGCGCGCGCCGTGCGGGCGGAGTGGGTGCGCGTCGAGTGTGCAGATGGCGGGCGCAATGCTTTCTGGAGGCGACCATGACTGAGACCGTAGAAGACCAGCCACTCGAAGCCGGCGGCATCGCCGTAGCGCGCGCGACGTACGACGCTGCGCCGGAGCGGTACCACGCGATGGCGAGGGCGCTGACGGCGACGCGCATCACCGTGTGCGAAGGCGACGAGCGCGTGAGCACCGTGCAGGTGGTGGGCTGCGCGAGCACAGCGTGCCAGGCGATGCCGGGTCGCATGTGCGCGAAATGCATGACGGCTCTCACCGCCACGACGGCGGCGGACGCTTTCGTCGCTGTGCCCGCGCCGGAGGTGCCCGTGTGCCCCGGCGTTTGCGCGGACTGCGGCGGACCGGGCGACCCCGGCGACGGGCTGCGCATCAAGCGCCGCGGCGGGTCGTGGGCGTGGATCTGCCTCGACGACGAGGCGTGCGAACTGCGCGACACGGTGCGCGACCTGCGCGCCGAGCTCGAGACGCTGCGCCGCGACCGCGACCAGATATCGCTCGACGCGACGCGAGCGCGAGTCGACGCGCACGAGGCGTTCACGGCGATGCGGGTATGCGTGGCGGCGGCGGATGCGTTCCTCGGGTGGACGCGCGAGACCGGCGACCTCTACACCGACGACGGCGAGTGGAGAGACACGGAAGGCGGCCGGCTCGCTGACGCGTACAACGCGGCACGCTCCACGGACGGCCCGGCCGGCTTCTGGGTCGCGCTCGGCGTGTCGCCGCTCGTCGACGCGGCGCTCACACGCTTCCGCACAGACTGGCAAGGACTGGCGCCTATCGTGCGAGCAGACGAAGCGCGCGACCTGCTCCAATATCTGCACGGCGGTGACTACTGGTATGACCCGCACCTGACCGTCATCGGGAAGCTGATGATAGAGCTCCTCTCCGACGCATGCGCGGAAGCACGCGCGGAGATGAAGCGATGACCGCGCGCAAGGCGCCGTTGCCGGAGGTCGACGACGACGCGTGCGACGACGACACGTACGACGCGCTTTCGCTGCGCGATGTGACGGCGCTGCGCGCGTGCGTGACGGCAGCCGACGCGCTGCGCATGTGGGCGGACCTCGACGACGAGCACGCGACGGCACACGCGATCGCTGCGTACGACGCGGCACGCGCGAAGGTGGCGACGTGACGCTTACCGACCTCGACGCCTGCTCGTGTGACGACTGCGGGCGGTTCGCCGCCGACCTGTCGCAAGCCGAGGCGAAGGTGCGCGCCGCGTCCCAGCGACGGCGTGTGCTGCCGATCGGCTCGTCGCGTGCCCGCGTCACAACGGCGAACGCGCGATGGTCGACGGCGTGCGAAGCGCTCGACCGTGTGCTCATGCAGATTGCGGCGCGGGTGCACTCGTGACCGCGCCGCGCTGCGGATGGTGCAACGCGTGCGCGATATGCTCACGCGCCCTCGGTATCGAGATGGCCGCGGACGCGCTCGCGGCGCGGAGCGTGGCCGTGCGCGCGCAGGAGGCAATCGCGCTCGCCGACGCGTACGCCGTGGCAAGCGCGCGGCCGACCACCGCCCCGCCGATGGCGTGGACCGTCCACCTCGCACGCGCGCTTACGCTGTGCGCCGGTGAAGCGCGGCGACAGCGCACGACGATCGAAGTAGCGCGGCGCGGCATGCTCGGCCGGGTGCGGCGCAGCGAGAAGCGCGTCGCACGCGCGAAGGCGGCGACGGCGCATGACGCGTGGGCGCTCGCGCGGCGGGTGGCGTCGCGATGAAAGCCGTAGGAATCGCGGCGCTTCAAAGTTTCTTTCGAAGCCAAGTCGATTCTGTTTGCACGTCGTTTGGAATCGGCTAGTCTGTTCTTTGTCGGACGGGCCGACGCAAGGAAGACGACACCATGACCGAACTTCTCCAGGACGCTCTCAACGCCAACCGCCGCGCATTTTACGACGCGCAAGCCGTCGCGACCGCCCGCGACATCCACGACCAAAACAGCATCCTGAACCTTACGCGTCGAGCGTACGAGCGCGAACTCGCGCTGCTTGCTGCCTTCATCGCCGCGCCGCGGTGAGTCTCTCTGACGCAGGCAGGGCGCATCCCACCGGGTGCGCCTATGCGTGCAGCCAGACGGCACGAGAGGAGAGACGATGACGGCCAAGCAAATCAACCGCGCGATCGCCAGGCTCGCGAGCGCATGCGAGGCGCGCGCGTACATGACGCCGCGAGACTGCCAGTGCATGCGCGACCTGTACGCGGCGCTCCGAGAGGCGCAGGTGGCGGCATGACCACCGCGACCAAGACCACGTCCATACGCGCCACAGCCGATCGCATCGAGCGATGGCGCCTCGCCGCCGGCCGCGAAGGGCTGCGCATCGGCGCGCTGCTGTCGCTGCCGGAGTGGATCTGCGCGACGCTCGACGCGCGCGCTGACGTGCTGCTGCGCAAGGGGCGCAAGTGAGCGAGTACGCGCGCTTCCTCGAGAGCAAGGCGCAACTCGACGGCGGCGACGGCTTTGCCCCGGTATGGATGCCGGAGTTTCTGTTCGACTTCCAAGGGGCGCTCGTCGAGTGGGCGCTCGCGAAAGGGCGCGCGGCGCTGTTCGAGGACTGCGGACTCGGCAAGACCGCGCAAGAACTCGTGTGGGCCGAGAACGTCGTGCGCAAGACCAACCGGCCCGTGCTGCTGTTGACGCCGCTGGCGGTATCCGCGCAGACGATTCGCGAAGCCGAGAAGTTCGGCATTGAGGCGCATCGCACGCGCGAGGGCGAAGTGCATGCCGGAATCAACGTCACGAACTACGAGCGACTGCACCACTACTCGCCGCACGACTTCGCCGGGGTAGTGCTCGACGAGTCGAGCATCCTGAAGAACTTTGACGGCGCGACGAAGGCGGCGATCACTGAGTTCATGCGGACGATACCGTATCGGCTGCTGTGTACCGCGACCGCGGCGCCGAACGACTTCGTCGAGCTCGGCACGTCGAGCGAGGCGCTGGGCCATCTTGGCCACATGGACATGCTCGCGCGCTTCTTCAAGAACAACCGCAACAACGCGAGCCTCGGTCGCGCGTGGTCGTCGCAGGGGGGCGGTAATCCTCTCTGGCGATTCAAAGGCCACGCGGAGCGTCCGTTCTGGCGCTGGGTCGTGTCGTGGGCACGCGCGCTGCGGATGCCGTCTGACCTCGGGTTCGACGACGCGCGATTCACACTGCCGGCGCTTGTCGAGCGCGAGCACGTAGTCACGGCGGACCGACCGCGCGACGGCTTTCTGTTTTCGATTCCCGCGGTCGGGCTTAGCGAAGAGCGCGAGGAACGGCGGCGCACTATCGTCGAGCGCTGCGAGCTCGTCGCCTCGCTTGTCGACAAGAGCGACTCGGCGGTCGCGTGGTGTCACTTGAACGACGAGGGCGACCACCTCGCGAAGTGCATCCGAGGCGCGGTGCAAGTGAGCGGCAAGGACTCCGACGAAGCGAAGGAGGAGAAGTTCGAGGCGTTCTCCGCGGGGCAAATACGAGTGTTAGTGACCAAGCCGGTCATCGGCGCGCTCGGGCTGAACTGGCAGCACTGCGCGCACATGACCAGTTTCAGCGGGCACTCGTTCGAGCAGTACTACCAGTCAATCCGGCGGCTCTGGCGATTCGGCCAGCAGCGCCCTGTGACCGTCGACCACGTACTCTCCGATGGAGAGTCGCGGGTGATTGCCAACCTCCGCCGCAAGTCGGCGCAGGCCGAGAAGATGTTCGCGGAGTTGACGCGGTTTATGCGCGACGAGTTGCATATCGAACGATCCGAAACGAAGTACGAGAAGAAAGCGCAGGTTCCTCCATGGCTATCGCAGACCAAGTGACCACCGATCAGTACGCGATTTACAACGGCGATTGCGTGGAGGTAGTCGGCGCGCTTCCCAATGAGTGCGTGCATCTGTCGGTGTACTCTCCTCCGTTCGCCGGCCTGTATCACTACAGCTCCAACGAGCGCGACATGAGCAACTGCCGTTCGTACGACGAGTTCATGGAGCATTACGGGCACATCGTCCGCGAGCTTCATCGTGTGGCGCTACCCGGTCGCGTGACCGCGGTGCATTGCACGGACGTCCCGTCTGGCAACACTGGCCGCGATAAGCTCCGGGACTTCCCCGGCGACATCATCCGACTACACGAGTCGATGGGGTGGGACTACTGCGCGCGATACGCGGTGTGGAAAGACCCATTCGTCGTGTACCTTCGCACGATGCAGAAGAGCCTACAGCACCGCACGTGCGCCGAGGATTCGTCGCGGTGCAGCGTCGCGAACGCTGACTACCTGCTGATGTTCCGCAAGCGCGGAGACAACGCAATCCCCATCGCGCACCCGACCGGGCTGATGTCGTACTCCGGTTCGCGCGAGGCGCCGAAGGAAGTGCTGAAATACCGCGGTCATGTCGGCAATCAGATCGAGAACCGCTACTCGCAATGGGTCTGGCGCCAGTACGCGTCGGCGTTCTGGGACGACGTGCGGCTCGAGCGCGTGCTGCCGTTCCAGGCGAGCAAGGACGAGAACGACGAGAAGCACGTACACCCGCTTCAACTCGACGTCATTGACCGCGCCGTCGTGCTGTGGAGCAACCCCGGCGAAGTCGTGCTCACACCGTTCATGGGCGTCGGTAGCGAGTGCTTCTCTGCGGTGCAGAACGGGCGCTTCGGCGTCGGCGCGGAGCTGAAACCGAGTTACTTCCAACAAGCCGTCAAGAACATGGCGAAGGCCGGCGTCGTCGAAGCGGAGCCGCAGAAGCAGATCGGACTCTTCGACGCGCTGACTCCACCGGCGCCCGAGGTCATGGACGAGTCGGCGGCTCCCGCGGACGACGCGTGACCGCCGCTCTCCGCGCCGCCTACGCCGTCGAGATGCGCCGCCGCGCGGAGCGCATCCTACGCGTGCGCGCGATCGGTCCCGTGTGCGCTGCGGACGCCGACGCGATGACGGCGGCGCGTGACGCGTGGGGCCGCGCCGCGTACGCGCGCATCCTGCGGGCGGAGCGCTGAGCGTGACGCTCGTCTACGGAAGCGTGTGCAGCGGCATCGGCGCCGACGCGGCAGCGTGGCATCCGCTCGGCTGGACGTGCGCGTTTCAGTCGGAGATCGCGCCGTTCCCTTCGCGCGTGCTCGCTCATCATTACCCTGACGTGCCGAATCTCGGCGACTTCACTGCGATTACGGAGACACAGAGTGCAGGCATTGACCTTCTCGTGGGCGGGACTCCCTGCCAGGACTTCTCCGTCGCCGGCCTTCGAGCTGGCATGGATGGAGATCGCGGCTCTCTATCGCTCGAGTTTCTGCGACTTGCTGCGCGAGCACGCCCCCGCTGGATCGTTTGGGAGAATGTCCCCGGCGTCCTGTCATCGGACGGCGGACGGGCGATGGGCTCCTTCGTCGGCGGGCTGGCAGAACTCGGGTACGGGTTCGCCTGGCGAGTGCTGGACGCTCAGCACTTCGGACTCGCCCAGCGTCGCCGTCGCGTGTTCGTTATCGGCCACGATAGAGGACTCTGGCAGCGTGCCGCCGCGGTACTATTTGACGCCGCGAGCATGCGCCGGGATTCTGCGCCGGTCCGAAAGGCGCGGGCGGATGTTGCCGGATGCCTTGAGGGGCGCGCTCGAAGCGGTAGCCATGACCCCGGAGCTCACGGAGCCGCGAATGGGTACCTAGTCGCGCGAACGCTGACTAGGGGCGAGGGTCGACACCACGACGCATCGCAAGAGACGCTGATTCCGTTCGACTCGACGCAGATCACGAGCGCGACGAATCGATCGCGACCGGAGGCGGGCGACCCTGCACCCACCCTCGGCAAAACCTCGCACGCACCTGCGATCGCATTCCATCGCCAGCAAGACCCGATTTCGGGCGCGGTCTCGCCTGCGCTCGGACGCAAAACGGAAGGGATGGGGGTGCTTACATCTGCCCGCGTCCGGCGACTGACGCCGCGCGAGTGCGAGCGGCTGATGGGATTCGCCGACGACTACACGGCGATCCCTGGCGCGAAGGACGGGCCGCGATACGCGGCACTAGGCAACTCGATCGCCGTGCCCGTGCTGCGGTGGATCGGTGAGCGCATCGCATACGTGGACGGGCTCGAATGACACCGCCGCCCTTCTCGCCGACGCTCGCCACGCCGCCGCGCCCTGTCGTCATGCTCGACCGCGTGTGGCTAGCGCGCGTCGCTCGAGTAGCGCGCCTCGACGACGACGAGCGTCGTGCATCCGACGCGCCGTGGTCCGGCCCGCGCGCCGACGACTGGCCGATCGCCGCCGCCGTCGCGAGGATGCGCGGCGCGTCTACCGCCGCCGAACGGTGGGCCGGCTCCGACGCATGGAGCCGCGCAGTGCAGGCGCAGGCCGACGCCATCGCCGACGAGATACGCGCGGAGCGGCCGACCGTCGCCGTGCTGCGCGCCGTGCTCGCGAGGGGCACGGACGCCGATCTGACGTGGCTCGCGGGGCAGACAGGCGGCGTGCCGGCAGGCGGGCGCGTCGAGCTCGTCGCCGGGCTGGCGATGCGCGCGGCGGCGATTGCGCACGGGCGCGGATGATTGCTGTTGACGTTACGCGTAACGTAATGCTAACAAGGGAACGCCCATGAGCTACACCAAATTACACGCCAGCATCCTCGACTCGACCGTCTGGGATACGGCGCTGCACGTCAAGGTCGTCTGGATCACGATGCTCGCGATGGCCGACCGAGACGGCACCGTCGAGGCTTCCATCCCTGGCCTTGCGAAACGCGCCGGAGTCGAGCGCGGGCAATGCGAGCAGGCGCTTGCGCTCTTCCTTGCGCCGGACCCGGACTCGCGAACGCAGGAGCACGAAGGCCGGCGCATCGTCGAGATCGACGGCGGATGGGCGCTGCTGAACCACGCGAAGTATCGGCACAAGGCGAGCGCGGAAGACGCCGCCGAGAAGAACCGGGCGCGGCAAAAGCGCTGGCGAGACAATAACTCCAAGTCACGCGACGTAACGCCTAACGCCGTTAGTAACGATTCTGTAACGCCTTCTAACGCGAGTAACGACATAGCAGAAGCAGAAGCAGAAGCAGAAGCAGAAGCAGATGCAGAAGCAACACACATACAGACCGCGCCGCTGGCGCTCGTGTGTGTGGGTGTGCCGCAAGCAAGGACCACCGAAGGGCGCGAGTGCGCGTTCGGTGACGTGGCCGAGGGCGGAAAGAACCCCGAGCCGCCGCCGTTGGTCCAGGGATGGCACCCTCAGCGGCTTGCGTCCGTGCTGAGTGCTGGCCGCACGCTTGTTGGAGGCGGCCCGTACGGCTACCGGCAGACGGCGTGGCAGGAGCTTTACGACGCGTGCGCAGTGTTCGCCGAGGCAAACCCCGACGACCCGGCCGACGCAGCGGCGTGGGCATTCGCGGCATGGGCGAAAACCGAGTGGGCACGCAAGGCCAAGTGGCCGGTGTCCGCGTTCCTGGCTGACGCAGGGAAGCACCTAGGAGGCTGATGTGACGTGCAAGCGATGTGGGTTTGAGTTCACCCCTGGCCGGAGCGCCTACCTGCCGGGCGTTGGCGGCGCGTGTCGCGACGAGCCGAGGTGTGCAGAGATCGTTCGGCTCCGACTCCGACTGGTGGAAGTGATCTCCGACCTGGCGCGCTACGAGCTGGCATCGATGCTCAACGGCGTGGGCCGGAAGTGACCCGCGCCCCTCTCGCCGACGTCCAAGCCGAGCGCGCCTTGCTCTCGGCGCTGATTGCTCGCCCGTCGATCCTCGACTCGCTGCCGCTCCCTGCCGACGCCTGGACGCTTCCGGCGCACGAGGCGATATCCGCCGCCCTGCGCTGGCTCTACGACGCCGGGCTACGCGTCACGGAGGCGAGCATCGCGCAGCGACTGGCGGCGCTCGACGTGCTGCGCGGCATCGGCGGCGAGTCGGCGATCTACGAGCTCGCGGTCGGCGAGGCGATGCATCGCCTCGCCGAGGTCACGCACGCGCGCGTCGTAGCGCTGGCGGACTTGCGCCGGCAGCGCGGGCACCTGATGCGGGCGCTAGCCGCTGTCGAGCGCGAGGACGGCGCCGAGGCTGCCTTGCACTGCGCGTCGGCTCTTGAGCACACGGAGGGCGACGGCGGAGCCGTGCATACGATGCAGGCGCTTGCGCTTGACGCACACTTCCGGGCGACGGGCGCGGAGACTCCGGGCATGTCGCGCCCGCTGCTGACAGGCATCGGCGCCGTCGACGCGGCAATGGGCGGCAGCGACCCCGGAGACGTCGTGCTCGTCGTCGCGCGGACGAACGTGGGCAAGACTTCGTTTGCGCTTCAGCTCGCCGAGAACATGCTCCCGCTCGGCAAGCGTGCCGGCATCATCCAAGTCGAGGACGGGCTGCCGCTCACCGGCAACCGCATCCTGTCGCGGCACTCGGGCGTGCCGACGCGTGCGCTGCGAGCTCGAGACATGACGTGGGAGCAGCACGACCGACTGGCCAGCGTCGCCGAGGTCATGTCGCAGATGACGGCGGGGCAAGGCTACCTCGTGGCGTGCCTGCCGGGCGCGACCGATACGGCGGTGATTCGCACGGCGGCGAGCATGGTGCGCAAGCACGGATGCGCGCTCGTCGTCGTCGACTACATTCAGGCGCTGAAGTGCTCGACGCGCGAGAAGGACTTGCGCGAAGAGTTGCTCGTGATGGGCGCGCGATTGAAGACGATGGCGCAGCGCCTCGGGTGCGTCGTCGTCATCACGTCGCAGGCGACTACGGAGACGGGCGGCGAGGGCAGTCCGCCGAAGCTGTCTGACGTGCGTGATTGCAAGGTGCTGGAGAGCCAGTGCGATACGGGGATGGTCCTTTGGGAAGACGCGGAGGGCACTGTCATGGGCAAGATCGGCAAGAGCAAGGCGGAGGGCAAGGGCGCGCGGTTCGCGTTCACGCGCGGGCCGGGCGGTTCACTCATCGAGTGCGACGTTCCCGAGGAATACTCGGCGGGCGGGTATCGCGCGAAGCGAGGCGCGCGATGACGATAGAGCCGATGCTCGTATCCGTGGCGGTCGACGTGCGCGACATGATGCGGCTGCTCGTGGAGCTCGAAGCGCTACGCGAGGCGTCGTCGCCGTCCGCTCGCGTGCGCCACCGTGCGGCGCAGATGCGAGGCGCGCGATGAAGCCGGACCGCGAGGCGTATCTGCGCAGAGTCTCGGCGCCGTCGGGGCCGTGGGTGCAGCTGACCGGCGCGATGCTGCGCGAGGTCTTCGACGAGGTCGACGCGCTGCGCCGCCTGCCGGTGATCGCGACGTGCGACGACTGCGCACAATGCGTGGCTGTCGAGGACGACGCCGCCTGGTGCGAGCATCCCGACGCCAACGCCGATCACTTCATGGGGCGCGCTGTCGATGCAACGCGCCCTCCGCCCGCCTGGTGTCCGCTGCGAGGCGCGCAGTGAGCCGCCCGCTTCCGCCGTCGTGCGCGGCTCACCGAGGGTTCCCGCTGCCGTGCGCGGCGTGCGTCATCGCGGCGAATCCTGCGGACGTGCCGCGCGCCGACTCTACGCGTGGCATGCGGCCGGCGACGACGACGGCAGTGTCGCGAGCGCGGCGTCTCGTGGCGGTGGCGGATGCGGCGAAGCGCGGGAAGGCGGCGCGATGAAGGCCGCGCACGCGTGGCAGCCGCGGGGCACGATGGACGACGGCACGCGCCGCTACGTGTGCGCGACGTGCGGCGTCGGCAAGACGTGGCCGGAGGCGGAGGCGAAGTGCGGGGCGATCGCGGCGGAAGAGCGAGTCGACGCGGAGGCGGTGCGCAGCACGCGGTGGCGGAAGCCGTTCGCGGCGATCGTCGTCGGCGCGGTGCCGAATCGCGTATGCGGCGTGTGCGCGGCGGAGTATCATTCGAAGCACGGCGCGTCGCGGTACTGCTCGCCAGCGTGCGCGCGAAAGGCGTGGAACCTGCGGCACGCAGAGCTCGAGCGAGCGGCAACGGCGGCGAAGCGGGCAGCGAAGGAGGCGGCGACATGAGCGAGTGTGAGCCGATGACGATCATCGTCGAACGCACGTCGTACAACCGGGCTGCGAAGGCGTGGCTCGCGCGCAGCGGTCACTACCTCGACAACCCGCCGCCCGGCGCGCTCTTCGCGGTCGGCGTGTACTCGGCCGAGCCGGGTCTCTTCGGCGACCACGTAAGCGCGGGCGGGCTGCGCGGGCTCTGCCTGGTCGGCCGCCCGGTCGCACGGGCTCTGCCGCAGGACGGCACCGCTGCGGAGGTCACTCGGATGGTGCTGGAGCCCGGGCTGCCGCACGGCACGGCTTCGCGCGTCCTGCGGTATGCGGCGGCGGTGTGCGCGCGGCGCGGCGTGCGCGTGCTCTACGCCTACCACGATCGCAGCCGTCACACGGGATGCATTTACCGCAAGGCCGGCTTCCGGCGCGACGGGGTTACGGCACCAAAGCCGGGCGGGTGGGCGTCCCGCCCGGGGCGAGCGTCCGGCGCGTACGAGGCGACGGGCAAGCGGCGATGGCGGCTAGACGTTGCGGCACCGCGAAGTGCAGCGAAGGAGGCAGCGAATGTCTGACGACGGCGATGATGCGCTCAAAACCGAGCGCGGCGCGATAGCAGAGGCGCTGCTAGCGTATGGAGTGGAGTGCATGTCGTACGGCGCGACGCATAAACTGCACAGAAATGATGAGCACATGGGTCGCTACGACCGTGTCATGGCGCATGTTGACCGGCTGATATCGATGGCGCGGAGTGCAGCAAAGGAGGCGGCGACATGAGACGCGACGAACTCGGGCACGTGTGGGTGGACGCTGGGCGACTCGGGCCGGAAGACGACTGCGCGCCGATCGTCCGCTGCCTCGGATGCGGCACGTCGAAGGCGTGGCCGCTCGCGTCGCGTACGTGCAGCAAGGCGCTGCCGGTCGCGCGCGAGACGCCGATCGACGTCGGCACACTGTCGGCGGAGTGGCGCGGGAAGTTGCGCGACGAGCCGCCGCGGCCGTGCAAGCGCTGCCGGACGATGTACCTGCGCCCGCTGCGCGCGGGGCACTCGGCCTACTGCGGTCCGCGGTGCGCTCGAGTGGCGCGGCAGGGCAGGTCACGTGCGGAGTACGCGGCGCGCAAGACGGTGCCGGCGTGACGACGTTCACGGTACCGGGCCGCATCGTGCCGTGGAAGCGCGCGCAGCGATCGGCGAGCGGGCACACGTACACGGACCAGACGCGCATCGCGTACCGGCGTGTCATCCAAGCGGCTGCGCGTGCGGCGGGGATGCCGCTGTTGACGGGGCCGGTATCGCTCACGCTGCGCATCTACGTATCGGACGGCCGTCGTTTCGACGCTGACAACGCGCTGAAAATCTATATGGATTCTTTGAACGGCATCGCCTACGTCGACGATTCGCAGGTGCGCGAGTGGTATGGCGGCACCATGAAGTGCGATAGCGATGGCCCGTTCGTCGCGTGCTACGTGAAGGAGGCGACAGGCACGCACTCGGAGCCGCTCGGCAAGCCGAAGCGCACGCGCGCGAAGAAGTCGCCGCCCTCCGCTCGCGACGCCGCGCTGGCGCTCGAGCGCGACCTGCTGAGTCAGCCGAGCATGACCGCGGCCGAGCGGCGCAAACTCGCTGCCGCGCGCGCTGTCGTCGATAGCGAGCCATCGCGGAAGGTGGCGGCGGCGCGGCAGTATGTCGGCATCGCAGATGCGGGGCTGACGCCGACGCAGGTCAGTCGCGCGTTGGGGCTGCCGGATGCGCGCGCGAGCAAGCGGAGGACGACGTGACGCCGGAGCGCCTCGCGCAGTTGCGCTTGACCGCGGCCGACACGACCGACGCGCCGTGCGACGAGCACTGCGCCGCTGCGCGCCGTGGCGACGTGCGCGACTTGCTGGCGGAGGTCGACATGACATCGCCGCGCGGCCTGCCGATCGTCGAGTCGTGCACGCGATGCTACTACTGCGCACGATGGGGGACCGCGCCACATTACGAGTGCGTGCACCCGTCGACGGCCGACCGCGGTGCGCCGTGGTTTCTCGACGACGCCGAGGCCGAGAGCGGTGTGCCGCAAGAATGTCCGCTGCGAAGGGAGACGCGATGAACACGTACACGATGCACCGAATCGAGACTAAGGTAGTCGAGGTCAAGGTCCGCGCGGAGACCGAAGAGGACGCCGTGCAGATGCTCGCGAGCGGACGCGGCGAAGTCGTGCGCACGCTGCCGGTCGCGTGCGATGCGTGGGTGACGTATCCGCCGTGCGAGGCGGAGGAACTCGTGGCCGAGCACCGCGACGAAATGCGGCGGCGCGACATCATCGTCGAAGAGTACGACTACGCGGAGGCGCAGGTTTTGGCGGCGGCGAGTGATTGGGTGGTGTCGTGAGCGCGGCGGCATGCGTCGGCTGCGCTGAGTGGACGCCGCAATCAGCGTGCAACTCGGCGGCCGAGCAACGCGAGCCGGGGAACTGCGCGGGGCGCACGGTGCCGGCGATGCGGCTGTCGCGCGTCAATCGAGCGGCTCTGAAGCGCGAGCGGGTGATGTCGTGAGATGGGACCCGCTGCGCAGTGACATGGAGGACGCGTGCATCGCGCCGATGCTGGCCGGATTCGCGTCGGTAGGAATCGAACTCGACGCCGTGCCAGTGGCGCGGGAAAGCGATGAGACATGACCGACGCATCCGGCGGTGCCCGCATCATTGTCGACGACTCGATGCGCTGGCCCAACCGCCACGCACGCCGCGTCGCCGCACGCGCAAGGCGTCTCGCCGACAACGCCGACTATCACATGTGGACTTTGTATCGCGGTTGCAATGGGCTCGCGTACGACCGTGCGACGTTCGACAAGGAGCGGCGCGCGCGTCGCATGGCGCTGATGGACGGCAGCATGAAAGCAACCGAGGTGCAGCGATGACCGCGCGGCAACGACGCAAGGCGAAGCGCATGGAGCAGTGGTTCCAGTTCGATCGCCCGGCCCGGAACTCGTCGGACACGTACTCCAACCTTGCCGTGTCCGTGCTCTCTCGTGAGTCGATGGACGCCGCGATCGCGATCGTGCGAGCCGGCTGGCCCGGTGACCTCCCGCGCGGCACCACGTCGTTTACCGGGAAGGTGCAGCGATGACCGCGCGGCAGCGACGACGGCAAAGGCGCGCGCGAAGCGTGCTCGCGCCGTGGACGACCACGAAAGACATGTACGGAAGCCGCTGGTCGTCGGCGCTCTCGCGCGAGTCGATGGACGCCGCGATCGCAAGAGCACGGGCCGCACAGCCCGGATCACGCACGCACGGCAGCGCGTGGGATCTAACCGTCAAAGAGCGCACGCAACTGGCGCTGATGCGCTTCGACTATCTCGGCGCTCACTACACGATCGAGAGCGTCGAGCACGAGCCTGGTGGCCTGGTGCTGGTCTCGGCGCTGGTGCGCGTGTGATGACGGCGCGGAAACGGAGGCGAGCGATGCGCATGAGCAAGAGCAAGAGACCGCCGGTGAAGATGACGGCCAGCCAGTTTGCCACTGCGGAACGGGCGTACGAGCAGATCGCGATGGAGTCGCAGCAGCGCCTCGCGGCGCGCGGCACCACGTCGGATGTGTGGTACGTCGATGACCCGCGGTGGTCGCCGACGTTCGTCACTGTCGAGCCTGCGGACGACGCCGTGATGGCTTCGTTTACCGGGAAGGTGACGCGATGACCGCGCGGCAACGGAGTCGGGCGCGGCGGGCTAGCCCGTGGCGCATCAACTACGCGAGCAGCGTGATCACAGAGGCGCTCTTCGTGCAGGCGTTCAGAGTCGAGGCGTACGCCGTCGAGCCGGTGATCGTCATCGAGCGGGTGCGCCTGTGACGCGCTCGCGATGGGTCGTGGACGTGCGGGCGCTGCTCACCGACGGGGCGGCGGACGACCTCGACGAGCTGCGCGACGAGCTCGCCATCGCCGCGGCTGCGGTGCCAACGCAATACCGCGCCGAGCCCGAGACGCAGGACGAGCGCGAGCGGCGCGACCGCGTGATGAGCGCGGCCGAGCGCAACTACTGGCAGTCGCGTCGCGGGCAAGTCGAGCGGCTTCCGTTCAGCGGTCCGGTGGCGGCTCTGCGCGCGCTCGACTGCGTGAGGCTGGACGGGCCGCCGCTGCGGACATGCTGGCGCGTCGGCGAGGATTCCAGCGGGTGCGTGCAGACGCAGCCCGAGGGCGACGCGGGGCAGCGCGACGTCGAGCGCGTGGCGTTCGTCGGTCGCGCCTTCGACGCGCTCTTCGCCGACGGGTGGGTGGTGCAGGTCTCGCCGGTGCTCCGCGCGCTGTCGCCGACACAGGCGCGCGCCGTGCTCGCGTGGAGCGTGCTCGGATTGCCGCGCGTCGTCGCCCCGAACTTTGCGCGCGACACTGAGCGCACGCGCACTGCGGACGCGAACCGCAGGCCGAGCAAGGAGCGGTTGGCGTCGAGGCGTCCGCGAGCGCGATGGGACGACGGCGATTGGGACGCGGAGCCGGCGGAGATTGCCGCGCACGCGTGGGAAGAGTTCGGCGTTGCGGTCTCGGCCGGTGACGTGATCTCGATTCGTGTTAGCGGATTGGCTGCGATGTACGTGACACTCTATGAGTCGGGGCAGGTACCCGCCTCGCGTGAATGGGAGGCTGCCAGCATGACCGATGAACGCGCTTGGGATGCAGAGGGATGGACCGAGATTGCAGGCGAGGTCGGGCGTGGCGTCCGGCTCTGTCAGGAACTCGCGGAGCGTGAGCAGCACCCGCTGCCGGTGCGCAAGGTCATGGGGCGAATCGTCGCGCGCAAGAGCGAGATCCGCGGATGGCTCGCGGCGGAGTTCGAGAGGGCGGCGAAGTGAAACGCGCGGCCCGCTGCGCACCAAAGCGTAGCGATGCGCGACGTAGCGCTTTGCTGCACTAGGTGCATCGGGACACATCGTGTATTTCTCTACCCTGGGGGTGGACCGGCGGGCGAGGGGCGACGAGCCACCCCACCGGCACTCACGCGGTGCAGGAGGCGACCCGAGCGGCGAGGATGCGTGCAAGCGCGTCAATCGCTGACAGCGTCGTGGAGGCGAGCATGGCGACACCTGACGTGATCGACTGGAACGCGGCGGATGCGCGCATGCGGTCCTACTACGGCGCGCTGTCGGCGCTCACGCGTGAGCACGCCGCGGCAGCGCAGGCCGGCGACGACTTCGCGGCGCGATGGGCGAGCGAGCGGGTGCGGTGGATGGTTGCGCGGCATATCCGGTGCGGCACGTATGGCTGACGCGGAACCGGACGACGGCGTGAAGGCGCTCGCGGCGGAGATCGACGCGTTCGTGCAGCGCGCGATGGCGCAGCGGCCGGAAGCGGAACAGCGGCGGTTCGCGGCGCTCATCGAGGCGCGCGGCCTGCGGTTCACGTCGGTTGTCGAGGCGGGCGACGCGAAGGCGGGCGAGCGTGGCTGACGGCAAGCGCGAGCGGCTCAGCACGGCGAACGCGACGAAGTGTACACCGGCGCTGATCGCCGAGGTCATCGCGGCAGTAGGGCACGGGACGCCGGTCAACGCGGCGTTCGGCGCGCAGGGCATACCGCGGCAGACGCTGAGCCTGTGGCGAGACAACGCGGCGGCAGGGCGCGAGCCGTACATGACAGCGCTGGCCGACGTCGCCCGCGCGGTTGACCTCTGCACGGCGGCGATGGTCCGTGACGTCGCCGACGCGATGAAGGCGATCGGCCGCGACTCGGACGGCGGCAGCATCATGGCGGCGGACCCGCAGACGCGGCAGTGGCTGCTCGAGCGGACGCGGCCGGAGGAGTTCGCGCCGTCGGTGACGATACTCGTGAAGGCGCAGCACGACGCGACGCGCAGCACGCTCGACGTCGCGCGCCGCGTGATGGAGCCGGCGCAATACGCGCTGCTACTCGCGGCGCTGTCTGAGGACGACGACGCGCCGGCTGATGGCGCTGAGGTCCAGCACTGATGCGCCGCGCGTCGTTCTGGCGGCGAGTCGTGCGCTACATCGGCGAGCGTGGCGACGCTGAGCGGGTGCTCGCCGATGCTGCCGCCAACGTCTCCGCGTGGCGCGCGCTGTCGCCGGATGAGCGTGCGCGTGCGGTCGAACTGCTGGACGCGCCTGCGGACGACGTGCCGGCGCAGCACTGACTTACGCCGACCCGCCATGCGTGGGCACGGTAACGGATTCGCGCGCGGCGACGCGGGCGGGTCCAGCATTGACGGGTGCACCGATGCGCAGCCGCTCCAAGCACTCCACGCCTCGCGGCCCTGGCGGCTACGATTGCCCGTGCTGCACTCCGGGGCGCGCACGCGACTGGAAGCGAGCGGATCGGCGTGCGGTGCGGCGGGCGACGAAGTATAGATGGAGCACGCCTTGAGGAGGGCGGACACCATGCAGAACCCAGTGACGATCAGGTGGGACGGCAGGTGCGCGGTGGTCGACGGCGACGACCTTGCCGGCGAGATCCGCAGGATCGACATCCGCGCGCTGTCGGTGACGATCGACGCGAGCGCCGAGGTACGTGCGCGGCTGCCGGAGTGGTTCGACCCGCGCCCAATGTTGGCGTCCGGTGGTGACGGTCCGGCGGGCATCGAGTACGGCGCGGACTGGCCGAAGTCGTTCGCCGCTTGGCGGACACCATGAACGCCATCGCCATCGCCATCGCCGACGCAACGCCACCCGCGCCGCCGCGCTTCGCTGTCGGCCAGTGGGTCCGCTACAAGAAGCACTTCTCGCCGCTGTTCGGGCGCATCACCGAGACGGTCGCCTGCGCTGACGGGTGGATGCACCTCGCCGAGTGCGAGGTCGACGGTCGCGTGATGTGCATGTGGATCACCGACTGCGACCGCGTCGAGGTTCGCGCCGACGTGGACAGCCCACCGCCGGACGACGACACGCTCGTCAACGTGTACGTCACGGTTCACCCGCTGGTCTTCGTGCGGAAGGCCGTGACCCGGCGCATGACACGCGGCGCGCTCGCCTCCCTTCCGACGCTCGCGCCGGAGTTCTCGCCGTTCGACGCGGACGACTACCCCGACGACTGACGAGGCCACCGCATGACGCACCTCACCGACCTCGACACGCTGCTCGACAGCATCGCCAGGGGCGACATGCCGCCCATCCCGCACGCGCTCGCTGCGCTTGCCAGAGACGCCGCGGCCACGCCGCCGCCTGCCGATGTCGACGCATGGGCGGCGAGGCTCGCGGCAGACATCGCCGACGCCGGCCCGTACGGCTGACGCATGGGCACCGGCTACGTCTCGCGGAGCATCGCCGCGAAGACGCGCGCCAAGCCGGACTCGCCGCGCAACATCTTGCGGCAGATGGCGCGGGCGGAACTTGCGGCGATGGAGGCGGCAGCAGCGGCGGCGAGGCCGGAGTCGAACCCGCTCGCTGCGCTGTCGACGATGGACCTAATCCCTCGGCTAAACAGCCGATACACCAGGCCCGTTCATCTCGCGCCGATGGTCACGGTGTTGGAGGAATCATGGGTGCGCCCCACGCGGGCCACATGCCATGCACCTCCGCAGCACGCTAAGACCGACACGGTTTGCGCGTGGGTAGTCGCGACGCTTCTGCGCTTCCCGCATCTGCGCATCGTCTACGCGTCGAGCTCGGCGACGCTAGCAGAGACCAAGTCGGCGAAGATGCGGCAGTGGGCGCGCGATGCCGGGGTCGCGATCAGCGACGACACGGACGCCAAGGGCGAGTGGTCGACAACGGCCGGCGGCGGCGTCGTCGCATGCGGTGTGGCGCAGGGATTCACTGGCCGGCCTGCTGACATCATCCTGCTCGATGACCCGTACCCGGACCGCAAGCACGCGCGCAGCAAGGCGTGGCAGCGTGTGGTGTCGGAGTTCTGGACCGACGTCGTCGAGGCTCGCGCCCGCGACTCGACATCGATATTCGTCTGGCACACGCGGTGGATGGTCCATGACCTGATCGGACTGCTGAAGGCTGGCAAACTCTCTTCGTCGCTGTCTGGCTCGCGAGCCTTTCAGCATGTGCATCTCCCCGCGGAGAACGACAACGGCGACCCGCTTTGGGAGGCCGAGTTCTCGCGTGAGTTGCTCGCCGCGAAGAAGGCCAACCTCGTCGCGTGGTGGTCGCTGTACATGGGGTCGCCGAGGCCCGAGGGCTCGCAGGTCTTCCGCGACGAATACGTCACCTACGACCCTGTCACTATGCGCGAGCGGCTCGACCAGATGCCGCACGCGTTCGGTGCGGACTTCGCCTACACGGCCAAGACGACAAGCGACGCGAGCGTGCTGATCGAGTTCGCGCGCGAAGGGCGCGGGCCGACTGCGCGTTACTATATCCGTGACCGAATCAGCGTGCATGTCACGGCGCCAGCGTTCGGCGCGCGCATCGCCGCCAAGAAGGCAACTCGACCGCAGGCTCGCATACGGGCGTACGTCGCCGGCACGGAACGCGGGACGACTGACTACCTCACGGCGCCAGCGCCCCAAGGGGCCGGCGTCACGGGCGTCAACATCATGGCCGCCATCGCCGACAAACTCGTGCGCGCACTACCGTTCAGCGAGTCGTACAACGGCGGTCGAGTTCTTCTGCCGGCGGGCGCTCCGTGGCTTGCAGAGTTCATCGACCACCTGACATCGTTCACCGGCAGCGGCGACGAAGACGACGACGACATCGACGCAGCGGCGGCAGGGCACGACGAGCTCGCCGAGAACAACGAAGGCTTCGTCGGCAGCGCCGGCACGCGCAGCACGTCCGAGACGGCAGCAGCGTACGGCGTAGGCGGCGGCTCGCGACGGCGCGACAAGAACATGCCCTTCGGCTGACAGGGAGGCTATTCCACGATGACCTCCCGCAAGAATCGCCAGCGTGCCACACTGGCCCGCGTCGTCACGACCGGCGCGATCGAACTCGCCGCGACGCCGGCGCAGCCCGTGCAGCCACCGCAGGCGCAGGTGCTCACGCGTCCGCGCCTGTCGTCGATCGGCTCGCGCGCGATGCAGACGGTCACGCCGACGCGCATCGGCACGGCGCTACGCGACCTCGACATGGGCCGGCTCGAGCAGTGGTGCGACCTTTTCACGCAAGCCAAGCGCGACCCGATCGTGCGGCGCGCTTACGAGATTCGCCGCATCGCCGTCGCCGGCCGCGCGTTCACATGCAAGGCGCCGCCGGACATCGCTGACCCCGTGAAGCGCCGCAACGCGGAAGAGCTCGCGGCGCTCGTCAACCGCTGGCTGCTGACGCTCGACGTCACTTTCTTCATGCGCGTGCTCGACGCGATCGGACCGTCGATCAGCGTCCACGAGCTCGTGTGGTCGCGCGACTCCGGCGCGTACCTGCCGACGCCGGTGCAGGTGCTGACGCGCGGCGTGCGCTGGGAGACGATGGCGGGCGTCGGTCCCGAGTGGTCCGTAAGCGTGAAGAACGCCGACAGCTACTGGCTCTCGACTGAGCAGCCGAATCCCAACACCGACCCGGCGGCGGCGAAGGCTGACACGCCGGAGCAGCGCCGCGCGCGCTGGCTGATTCACGTCCCGAATACCGAGCAGGGCCGCCCGATGGACCAGGGGCAGTTCGCGAGCATCGTCTGGCCGTGGTGCTTCAAGGGCAAGGGGACGATGTTCTGGCTCAACGGCATCGAGCGGTTCGGCAACCCGTTCATCCTCGGCCGCATGGGCGACTTGTCCGATGGTCCGCAGCGCGCGCAGATGCTCGAGGATCTCGTGCAGATGACGTTCGACAGCGTCGGCGTTACCGGCGGGAACAGCGATGTGCAGGTCATCCCCGGCGCCGCGTCCGGATCGCTGCCGACGTATCAGGGGCTGCTCGCGTGGTGCGACGAGCAGATCTTCATCGGGCTGGGCGTGCCTCCGGACCTCGTGAAGAGCGGCGTCAACGGCTCGCGCGCAGCCGACACGGTCAAGGATGGCGTGCGCGTCGAGGGCAGCAAGACCGATGCGCAGCTGATGTGGGACTCGGTCACGCGTGACTGCGTGGTGCCGATCGCCCGCTACAATCGCTTCCCGAGCGACACGCCGATGCCGCTGATCGCGAGCGTGTTCGACGACGCGACCGCCGTGCCGATCGACGCGATCAACACCGGGCGCGTGACGTTCAATCAGGTGCTCGCGGGCGCCGGTCTCCCGCCTCTCGCCGAGGGCGGCGACGAGTTCTACGTGCCCGCCGCAGCGGCGCCTGCCTACGGCTTCTCGGCGCTGTCCGCATCGGAGCCGACTCCGGCTGCGTCGACGCCTGCGGCCCCTGCTACGCCCGCGTCCGGGGGGACGCCCGCGGCTTCCCCTTTCCCGACATCGCCTCTCTCGGCGGGTGGGATGCCGGCCTTGTCGACGCACACCCCGACTTCGCCGACGTCCTCAGCCTCGCCGACGAGCCAGCGCAAGTTCGCGCGCGTGCCACGATCGGCCGGCCCTACGAGCTAGCAGCACGCACGACGATTGCCGCGGTGGGCGCCTTCGCGCCGATGCGCGAGGCTATCGCGGCGGCGGCGGAGGGCGGACCCGAGGCGGTGCGCGCGGCCGTCGAGAAGTTCCGCGGCGACGAGACGATCGAGGCGCTCACGTACGAGCCGATGGTGCTCGCCGACCTCGCCGGCCAAATGTTCGTGCGGCTCGTGGAACTCGCACCCGCCGACAGCGCACGGCTCCTCGCGCTCGACATGCGGCCGGCGTTCCTGCGGCTGTCCTTCGCCGAGGCGGTTGCGTTCTGGCGCACGCGCGGCGGCGACCCGGCGCTGCTCGACGAAGTGCTCGGCGCGTATCGGCGGCGCGCGGCCATCTACAGCGACGACCAGCTCGACACGATATCGCAGACGGCGATCGACCAGCTGACACGCACGCTCGAGAAGGGCGGCACTCTGCGCGAGTTCCGCGACGCCGTGAACGCCGACAGCGTGGCACTCGGCATCTCGCCGGCTGACCCGTCGTATCTCGAGAACGTCTACCGCACGCAAGTCGCTAGCGCGTACGGCGCCGGGCGATACGCGCAGATGCAGTCGCCGGACGTCATCGCGGCGCGACCGTATCGGCAATACCGCACGGTGCAGGATACGCGGGTACGAGCGACGCATGCGCCGATGGACGGCGTGACGTGGCGCGCGGACGACGCGACCTTCGCCGGTGTGTTCCCGCCGTGCGGCTTTCAGTGCCGGTGCAGCGTCGTGACCTATTCGCAGGAAGAGGTCGACGAAGAGGGCATCGTCATCTCGACGAGCATTCCGGCCGGCTTCGAGCTGACGCCAGGATTCGGGGCCGCGTCGTTCATCCGCTGACTACCCGATAGGAGGCCGCATGGGCCAAGCAACAGCGCTCACCATTCGCGGGCGCAGTGTCGTATCGCTGCGCGCGAAGCTGCCATTGCTGGCAGCCGGCGCACCCGAGTCGTGGGTCGAGATGGCCTACGCGTCGGTGTGGAAGGGCCACCCGTCCGGTGAGTTCGCGTTCACCGGCGAGGCGCTCAGCCACATCGTCGCGCGCTTCGACGCTGACGAGAATCCTCTCCCCGTCACGTACGGGCATCCCGAGCACAGCAGCGGCAAGCCCGTCCCGGCTGCCGGCTGGATTCGCGAGATGGAAGTGCGCGCGGGCGACGACGGCGCCGAGCTATGGGGCCGCGTCGAGTGGACCGATACCGCCGCGCAGCACATCCGCGCCGGTGAGTACCGCTATTGCAGCGTGGTAGTCGACTTCGCGCCGATCGACCGCGCATCTGGTGAGCCCGCGGGACTCGCTGAGATGTACGAACTCGGGCTCACCAACTCGCCATTCTTGCCCGGCATGACGCCGATCACACTCTCTCGCGTCGGGGCTCCCGCGCGACCCACGCAAAGGACTCTCGCAATGGACCCCACCAAGGTACTCGCCTCGATCGCAACGGCACTCGGTCTCAAGAAGGACGCGTCGCCCGACAAGATGAAGAAGGCATTCGACGCGCTCGTTTCGCTCGCAAGCGCGATGTTCGATGAGCCGCTGCCGGAGACTCCGGAGCTTGTCGCCGACGAGGCGCAGCTCTCGCGACTCGTGACGCTCGCCAAGCGCGTCGCGCTGATGGACGGCATGGTCTACGACGACGCCGCCGAAGAGGTCGACACCGGCGCTGCGATGCTGGTCGACAAACTCATGACGCTCACGGGCATGGACGCGCCGACGCTGCTCGCGGCCGTCGAGGCCAACGGCGACGCGCTCGTCGCGCTGCTGTCGGGCACCGCCGCATCGGGAATGTCCAGCGACGCACCGGCAGCCGCCGCAGCGCTCGCGCGCGACGCAGACCGCGGGCGCATCGTGGAGCTCACCGCACGCGCCAACGCGCAGGCAACGCAGATCGCCGCGCTCACGGCCGACCTGGCCAAGCGCACGGCAGCGGAGACCGAGGCTCGCATCGCGGCTTCGTTCTCGCGGCTGCTCACGCAGGGCAAGGCGGGCGAGTCCGAGCGCGCGACGTTCCTGTCGCTGTCGGCGCAGTCCGAGTCCATCGCGCTCTCGGCGTACGACACGCGCTTGCCGGTGCTGCCGCCCTCGGGGCAGGTCGCGAGCGGCGCAGTCGCAGCGCCGGCCAAGGCCACCACGCACACGAGCACGGCCGACGTGAGCCAACTCGGACTGACTGACCCGCGCTCACTGGCGCGACAGGCGAGTCGATCGCGCGGACTCAAGGGCGCCGTCGCCACTGAGTTCGAAACGCGTTGGCTCGCGAAGCACGCCGAACGCCACACGTCCGCCTGAGCGCGGCCCAAAGAAACACAGGAGATAAGACCATGACCGTCCTCACGACCAGCACCGCACGGCTGCACCGCAACAACGCGATTCCGTACTTCGCCAAGTACACCATGACCGCGAGCACGACCATCTTCGAGGGGGCCATCGTCGCCGTCACGAGCGCGACGCAGGCCGCGGTCAACGCGAGTGACGCGGCAGGCATCGCCGTCGTCGGCATCGCCACGATGACGCGCACCAGCGCGGCGTCCGGCACCACGCTGATCGAGGTGATGTTTGGGCACGACGAACTGCTCCAGACGAACGTGACGATGCTCGCGCTCGTCGGCAGTCCCGCCGTCGTGTTCGACAACGACGTGGTGACCTCGGTCGCCGGTGCGACCAACGACGCCAAGGTCGGAGTCGTCAAGGAATTCGTTTCTGCCACCCGGTCGTGGATCACGATCCTCGGCGTCGCGACCATCTGATCGCCCTGAGGGCGACAAAGGATTCCAATGGACCAGAGTCACGTCATCAATAACGCTGCGCTCGACGCGAGCGTCACTTCGTTCCGTACCGCCTTCGATGAATTCTTCATCAACCAGTCCGACGACCCGCTCGTGACCGCGTTCACCGAGGATCTCAGCAATGAGAACGGCTCGATCGCGCAGGTCATCTTCGAGGACACCATCGGTTTGTGGCGCGAGTTCATCGGTGGTCGCGAGACCATCGTTGTGCGCCCGAACGTGCTCAACATCACGCTGAAGACGTACGAGAAGACGATGATGATTCGTCGTCGCGACGTGCGCTACGACAAGATCGGCGTCGTCGAGCGTCGCATTCGCCGGTTCCTGTCGGCAGCCGCGTCGTACAAGGTCGAGCTTCTGCACGAGATGCTCTTCCTGAACGCGGGCGCCGGCCCGACTGCCTACGACGGCGTGGCGCTGTTCTCGGCGTCGCACCCGAACGGACCTGCGGGCGCGACGCAGTCGAACCTCGGTACGGCTGCGCTTTCGCACGCGGCGTTCAACGCGGCATACGCGGGCATGGCCAGCCTCGGCCGTGAGAGCAGCGACCCGTTCTACGTGCTCCCGCGCACGCTCGTCGTCGGGCCGACCAACCGCGCGCCCGGTCTCGAGATCACCGCTGCGGACCTCCGCTCGCAGGGCATCACCGCAGGCGGCGTGCTCGACGCGGCGGCGTCTCTCGTCGCGTCTGCGGCGATCAGCAACGTCAACAGCGGCGTCGTCAACCTCGTCGTCAATCCGCGCCTCACCGGCACGCGAGCGGCGTGGTGGTACCTACTCGGAGCGCCCGTCAACGCGGGGCAGATCAAGCCCGCGATGTACCTCGAAGGCATGCCGCCGACTGAGCAACTCGACGTGGCGCTCGACTCGCCGACCGTGATGGCGACCGACCGCTACACGTACGGGCTGATCGCCGACGGTGCGTACGCGCCCGGCATGTGGCAGAGCGCGTTCTGGAGCAACGGAACGACCTGAGCAACTGACGCGCTCCGCTTCGGCGTGAGCGCGTCGCACGACAGCCGCGATCGGTCTCGCCGGTTCGACTCCGGCACGCGGCCCCGCTGATTTTTCTGACAGCGCATCAAGAGGAGATGACATGGAACACGAACAATACGACTCGGCAACGCCGCACGGACACACCGCAGCGACTGGGCGCCGTGAGCATCGGCTCTTGCTGCGCGTGACGCTGCGGCCCGGCTCGACGGGCATGGTGATGGGCGATGGCCGCTTTCACGGAGTCGGGCACTGCCAGTGTCCCGACGCCGTGGCCGGCGTGCATGAGATTCAGATCTACAAGTCGGGACTTGCCAGCGTGATGGCGCTCGTCGAGACCGACGAAGCCGCCGTCGAAGTCGCTACCAAGCTCTACGTCAAGCGCGTGGCGAAGTGGATGACCGACAACAAGCAGCCGGAGCAAGCGTACGGCTCGTCGCCGCAGGCCGTGTTCCGCGAGCTGAACGACCGCGACATCCTGCCGTTCGCGTCCATCGACGTGCTCAGCGAACTCCAGCCGATCGCGCTCGCGGAGAAGCGCATGGAGGGCGACGCGACCACGCACGCCACGCGCGCCGGCCAGGTCGAGCTCGCGGTGCTCATCGCCGAGGCGGTTGCGACCGCGCTCGCGAAGCACGGCATCGGCAGCAGCGGCGGCGGCAACGTCAACGCGCAGAACAAACAGGGAGGCCAGCGATGAGCACGCACAAGAGCAAGAAGAGCGCACCGGCAGTCGGTGACGCGATCACGTACACGACCGAAGGCGGCGCAGGTCCGTGGCCGGGCAAGGTGCTCGGCGAGGCCGACGACGCGGGCGTCTACTGGATCGAAGTGACCAAGTCGACGACGCGCAACGCCTTCCGGTGCGGCGCAATCTTCGGCGACAAGCCTGGCCAGTTCGCTCTCGCCGACTGACAACGATCGCCGCAGTGAAGAGGTGTCGAGATGCCGTTTCTTTCTGACGCGTACATCACTGCGGTCCTCGGCGGCGCCGTCACTGGCGCTGCGAAGTACGCCGCGATGGGCGACCCGTCCGCGCGCGCTGCGTGGATTCTTCGCGCCGACGCCGCCGTGGTCGCATCCGCATCGCGCGGCGGATACTCGGGCGTCACGTCGGACGGTCCCGTCCCGGCGACGGGCGCGGCGTACGAAGTGCTGCGCGCGCTGGCGTTCGACGAGTGGTCGATCATCGCCAACTGGTACGGGCGCGAGATCAAGCTCGGCGAGTTCGGCGCCCCGTCGTCCGTGCTGTACGCGACTGCGGGCGAGGGGCGCATTGACCTGCCGGGCATCGGCCGCGACCAGATCGGCGGCGCGGCCGGCGGCGACATCACCAACGTGAGCTCGCTCAGCACGAGCACGGCGGCGCCGATCTTCACGCGCGCGGCCCTCGAGGGCAACGGCTTCTGCTGATGGCGATCACCTTCGCGCCTGGCCAGTCGCCCGACGACGCGGCGAAGGCGCTGCGCGAGATGTCCGCGCGTGCGAAGGATCTCGGCCCCGTGCTGCGCGCGCAGTCGGAGATGATACTGCGGCTAATCCGCGATTCGTTCCGCAACTCGCGCGGCCCGGACGGCACGCCGTGGAAGCCATTGGCGCAGAGCACGATCGACAAGCGGCGGCGCGGCAGCAGTAAGCCGCTCGAAGACACCGGCGCGCTGCGTGACGGCAACTCCGTCACCGCCGGCCGGATGGATCTCACCATCGGCACCACCGTGCCCTACGCCGGCGCGCAGAACTTCGGCGCGACGAAGAGCGGCACGTTGAAACGCAAGAGCGGCACGCGCCCCGCTGGCACGCCGTGGACGACGAAGATTCCGGCGCGCGCGTTCTTGCCGTTCACCATCGCCGGCACGCTGATCGAAATCGGACCGAGCGCGCTCGTGTTCGACCGCCTCGCGCGCGCCGTCGGCAACTACATCACGACCGGCCGCACGGCGTAAGGGGACGAGCATGCCCGATGCGTCCCGCACGCAGCGCACGCAGCGTCAGTCGCGCGCAGTGTCGTCGCCGGGCGAATCGCGCGCAGCATCAGCCGCCGCGCAGTCGCGGGCGACTACGGCGCCGGCAGCATCTCGAGCAGTCGTCACCGCGGCGCAGTCGCGAACGGTTAGGGGGTAGCATGTACTGGCCAGTCAAAGACCCCGCGGACGTGCTCGACTACTCGATCAAATTTGAGGACATCGCGCCGCCGGAGAACCTGGCCGACGCCACGTGGACCATCTCGCTCCAAGGCGCGGCGGGGACCATCGGCACCGCGCTTATCAACGCCGTGGCCCTCGGCGCTCCGTACGCGCCGACGTTCAACATTTCCACGGCGACCATCTGGCTAGCGAACGGCCGCGCGGGCGAGAGTTATCTCGTTACCTGCCGCGCATCGGGCGACGTTGCGCCGGGCCGCATCTACGAGCGCAGCGTGTCTATCACGATCGCCAATCGCTGACATGCCGCTGCAATCCTCCGCAATCCGCAAGTGCATCCGGCAAGTGCTCGAGGGCGACATCACCGGCGTCCGCGCAATCCCCGTCGGGCTGCTGTCGTGCGACATCGCCGAGGGCGCCACTGACGAGACGATATCGGGGCGAGTCCTCGCTCACGCGGTGGGCGGACTGACGAACGGGCTCGCGCTAATCGCCATCGCATACCCACCGTCGCCTGACGCGATCATGGGTCCGGGGCCGATGGTCATCATCGGCATCGACGTGACCATCACGCTCACGTATTTGCTCACCACGCAGGCACTCGGAGCCGAGTCCTACTCGTCGCCGAAAGAGAGAGCCGATGCCGTCGCGCACGCAATCACCGTCGCTTTCATCTGGCCCGGCAAGCTCGCGGCCACGGTTACTCCACCGTCGCAGACAGCCGTTGACTCGACCGGCATCGTGGGCGGCTATCTGACCGGCGCCGGGTGGTCTGTCGTACGCGACGACGCGCCGCAGTCGGGGCAGACGGCCGGCGGCGGTCTCTTCCAAATTCAGAACGTCTTTACAGGCACGGTCGTCACGACCGAGTCGACGACGTAGGAGTTCGCGCATGGCAACCGAGATCAGCAAGATTGGCCGACTCCGCGTCTCCAACGAGGCCGTGTTTTGCGTGTCCGAATCGGGCACCCAAGCGAACTTCATCGACCTCCCGATCGTCGAGGGGACCGGCACGTTCGTCGGGCTGCAAGACCATCTCGAGCCCGAGGTGATGCAGCAGTTCGTCCACGCGTTCACCGACAGCAAGATGTTGCTCGGCAAGAAGTCGAGCACGCTTGGATTCACGGCGTACCTCGCCGGCACCGGCAACGCGTGCAACGGGCTCGCGTCGCCGGGTTTCCTGACGAGCTCGACGTGGGGGCTACACCGGATGCTGTCTCGGCTGATGGGCGGCGTGTATCAGGGCACGACGGCGCTGAACGCGCTGACGCTGACGACGGGCACGCCGACGGCAACGAACGTTCCGATCACGACGAACCACGGGACGAACTTCGCGCTCGCTGGCGGCGCTTACGCCGTCGTGATGCCGAACGGTACCATCGAGGCGCGCGAGATTCTGTCGTTCACGGCCTCGGCGGTGGTGCCGAAGATCGCGCACAGCACGGCGCCCGCCACCGGGGCGCAGGTGTTTTGGCCGACGACGTTCCACTGCATCGAGGGCATCGCGTCCAACCTGACGACGCTCCAGTGGCTCACCGAGGGCGTCGAGGCCGGCGATGAATACGTCGTGCTCGGCTCGCAAGGCACGTTCGCGATCGACATCACGACCGGCGCGATCGCCAAGTTGCCGGTCACGCTCACCGGCGCGTCGTGGCTGCGCACGTCGACGCTGACGCTTGCGGCGCCCGCGTCGATTCCCGGATTCTCGCCGATCGTCCACATGGGCTCCGAGCTCCTCGTCGGCGTCGTCGGCAGCACGACGCGCACGCTCGTTCCGCACCAGTCGAGCACGTGGACGCCGGGCATTGCGGTCACTCCGATCACGTCGCCCGATGGGCTGCAGTCGAGCAACCTGATCGGGTGGAAGCGCAGCCGCTCGCGCGCCGTCTCGGGGCAGTTTGTGGCGTACGGCGACGACGCGCTGAACTGGCTCACGCAGGACGCGGCGCGTGCGGACTTGCTCATCCATCAGCAGATCGGCATGACCACGAGCGGTATCGTGCTGCTCACCGCGCCGACAGCGCAGATCTCGGCGGTGCCGACGCGCACCGACGCCGCCGACCTCTACGGGCTGACGGTCTCGTGGGCCGGCCGCAACGACTCGAGCATCGCCGTGGCGACCGACCTCGGCCGCTCCGCACTGCGCATGCACGTCTTCTGAGAACTGCCGACATCGACTGCGCTTGAGGAGGCGCACCGAATGAATCACGAACAAGACCCCGCCAAACAACTCACCTGCTACGTCAGTTTCGACCCTGCGATCGACGTCGTCGCCATGGGCTACGGACTCGCGCGCAGCGACTACGACACGCACTTCGGCAAGCCCGCCGGCTACGGCTCGCGCGACCCGGCGCTCGTCAAAGTGCGACCGCTCAAACGCGCGTCGACGTTCACGCTGCGCCCACTGCGCGCCTTCGAGCGCGTGCAGTGCGACTCGCTGCCGACGGCGGAGGCGCGATGGCTCCATGCGCTCGCGTACGCCCTTGTCCGCGCCGACCTCTCGCCGCCTCTCGCGACCGATGCGACGACGGTCTTCCCGCCGGCACACGGGCAGCCGTTCGACGACGTCGCGCTCGACTACCTGGCCGAGCGCGTAGGCGTCGAGACGCTCTACGAGATCGGCGCGGTGGCCTACAACCGGAGTCGCGTCGGCCCTTTCGGCGTGGCCTTTGCGCCGCTGCCGCTTACCTCAACGCACGCTCTGGCGCAGCAACTCCAGTACCTTGCGGGCACCCTCGCGGCGGAAGTGTCACGCACGCCGACCACCGACGCGGACTTGACTTCGCCAACATCGAGCCCGACGGTGCTCGAGCCGTCCGAGACGCCTGGGGATGCGACTGCGGCGGCGGAGAGCGGCGCCCTGTCCACGTAGCAGCGCTCTCCGGCGTCGGCGCGCAGATTCCGAGGCTGCGTACGCGCATCCGCATCGACGCTAGCGCGGAGCCGCAGACGTGTCCGTGGCGCACGTACGAAGACCCTGTCATCCAAGCGGCCATGACGCTGCGCCGCCGCGTGCTAGCCGGCGCGGTGGACGTCGATGACCAACTTGCCGTCGTCGTCGAGGCTGCCGAGATGATCTCATTGGTTCAGTCGCACATTGAACTCGTGGACCTGCGCGCAAAGGTCGAAGCTGAGCGGCTGGCGCGTATCGTAAGAGAGGGCGCAAGATGAACGACGTCGTCGGACGCATTGTCTACAAGGACGACGGCGCGAGCGCTGCGTTCAACGCGGTCACCGCCGCAAGCACGGCCAACGCCGCGTCGTCAAGGGCGGCGGCGGCGGCGGCGACTTCGGCCGGCGCGGCGATGCGCACGGCCGGTGCCGGCGTCGGGCAGTTCGGTTCCACGGTGGGGCTCGTCGCCGGCACGATCGGCCGGATGAACTCCGGGCTCGGGCAGACGGTCGGCGTGGTCGGCCAGGCGCTCGGGTCAATCCAGTCGCTCGCCACCGCGGGGCTCGGCCCGGTCGGCATCGCGATCGGCATCGTGTCGGCGGCAGTGACAGCGGCGACGGCGCTGTGGTCCGCGCACACCGCAGCGCTCGAGCGCGCCGCCATAGCGCAGGACACTGTCACGGCGGCGAGCGCCCGGTATCGCGACCAGCAGCGCGGGCTAGCCCTCGAGGAGCAGACCGCAGAAGAGCGCGCGGGGTCGGCGTACGACAACCGGCAAGCGGCGCTCGACACGGTCCGCGCGGACCTCGCGAGAGCCGACGCCGAGCGCAACGCTGCGACGCTTCGCCGGATCGCGCTGCTATCGGAAGAGGCCGGGCTCGGTGACCCAAGTCGTCGTCGCGGTGGCGGCGGTGGCGGGGCTCGCGCGCCCGAAAACGACGCCAGCAAAGACATGGCGAACAAGGCAGCGGAGCAAGCGGCCGAGGCCGCACTCGCCGCCGAAGAGGCCGCCGCCGCACATCAGGCGAAACTCGACCTGATCAAGCAAGACGGAGAAGTCGAGAATCAGCGCATCGTCGACCAGTCGATCGCCGACGAAGAGCGCCGCGTCGAAGGTGTGCGACGCGCGATCGACCGCGAAGTCGAGGCGCGCGAGAAGGCCGCGTCAGTCGTCGCCGACATCCAGTCCGCGACGATGGGCGCGATGAACGTCGTTACGTCGGCGGTCGACGCGTCTCTCGAAGGCTCGCGCAAGAGCGAGAAAGAGAAGGTCAAGATCAAGGCGCAGGCCGCGATCATCGAGTCGATCATCGGCGCCGCGCTGTCGACCGCGCAGGCCGTCGCTTCCTATGCGTCGTTCAACATCCCGCAGGGCATCGCACACACAGCGGCTGCTGCGATGTTCGTGATCGCAGGCGTCAAGGCTGGCGCAGCCGCGGGCGGTGGCGGTGGCGGCGCGAGCGCGCCGGCAACATCGGGCGCGGGCGCAGGGCCGATATCGTCAGCGGACGCCGGTGGCGGTCGCGGCGGCGACGTCTACAACATCAATTGGGGCAGCTCGGCGCTGGTCTACGCGGCCGACCGCGAGCAACTCGGCGACATGCTTGTTGACGCCATCGGCGCGTCCACGTCTCGGAGGGCTGCCTGATGCCGCGCGACCTCTACTCTGCCGCGTGGGACTTCGGCCGCATGAACCTCGGCGCCGTCACGGCCGGCGTCAACGGTGCGACCTTCGGCGGCGGCACGCTGACGGGCACGGCGGGATTCACGACTGGCATGTATCTACACGGCGACACCGCGCGGCCGTCATCGCAGACGGTCGACGGCGTCGCGCTCGCGTCGTGGCGCGCTGCTGTCGTGGCGATGGTCGCGGGCGGGCTCGTCGTGACGTATTCGCCGGCAAACAACCAATATCTACTGTCGTGCGCGTCGACGTTTTCCGTCACCTGGCACGGGCTCCTCGGCGCCGAACTGCGCGACATCTTCGGCTTCGAGGCGAGCCTGTCGGGTCAGATTTTTTACCTCTCGACGAAGCGCCCGAAGTACACGTGCATCAGCGTCATCGGCGGCCAGTCGCGCGACTCCGGCACCTTCGAGGCGCCCGGCAATATCGATTACGCGGAAGCCGACGACGGCAGCGCTTACTCGACGTATCCCGACAGGATCGCGACGTACCGCGATTGGTCGCAGCCGATGGAGTCGCCGACCGGCCCGACGAACGCGGCGTGGAACGCGGCGGCGGCTGTCGGCGGCGCTCCCGTGCGGCGCACTGACATCGGCAGCAGCACCAAGGTCTGGTGGTCGTGGGAGGACTTCTACAAGCACACCCGCGCCACGCTGCCGTATCTGCTCATCGACCGCGTCGCGTCGGTGAAGGGCGAAGGCGACCTCTACAAGATGCGCGAGGAAACCGCGTCGTGGAAGCCGGAGCGCGTCACGCCCGACTTTGACGGTCACTGGACGCTGCCGTTCATGGCGCGATACATCGACGCGACGGTGGCGCTGTGACGTGGGCTCGCGTCGTCGAGACGGGCAGTGGCGCGACAGCGTTCCGCCTGATGGTCCTCGGACATCCGGTGGAGTGGGTGAGCTCCACGCGGCTCGTCGGCGCGAGCACGGACGGCCGCATCCGCGTCGCCGGGCTCGACGCCAAGAGCATCCAATGGGGCGAGCGCCTCGACCCCGCCGTCGGCAAACTCTCCGGGACCGGCTTCACCGCGTCGATCGTCGAGGACGGCGCGCACCGCACCGGCGACTCGTTCGTGAGGCAGCCGACGAAGGTCAACTACCTGTCGTCGTCGATCAACGCGGCAGCCGTCGCGATACCGCTCGTCAGCACGGACACGGTGAACGGCGATGTCCTCTTCGTCGGCCAAGAGTGCATGCTCATCACGAGCGGCGGCGGTACCTTCGCGCCGACGGTGACGCGCGGATACCGGCAGACGCTCGCTCAGTCGCACATCTACAATCCTGGACTCAACCTCTCGCGCCCCGAGGTGACGACCGAGGACGTCGGCGCGTTCAACGGCCGGCCGTCGATCAAGGGGCTGATCGCGGCGGTCTACGCATACGGCGACGGCGAGACCGGCGACGGGACGCTCGTGTGGCGCGGTATCTGCGGAGAGCCGCGCATCCGCGGGCTGACGTCGTGGGATCTGCCGATCGGCAGCGTCACGAGCATCCTCGACCAGTCGATGTCGACTGACCTCCAAGACCCGGCGCAACTGCGCGGCATCGTCTACAACTCGACGACGGCGCCGACGCTGCGCATTACCCGGCTCACCAACACCACAAACGTCAGCGCGCCGTCAACTGACACCGCGACGGTCCCGTTTCCGCCGGCCTTCTACGAGACGCAAGACGCGTGGTGCGCCGCGTTCAACGCAGCGGTTACAACGGCGACCGCCGGATGGGGCGCCAACGCGCTCAACGTGGCTGGAGGCGCAGCGCCGCGGCTCGTCGCGGTGCCCACTGTAGACGGCGCGTGGGGGCTGCTCTACACCACCGCGGCGTCGAATCTGTGGCTCAGCGTAGTTTGCGGTGGTCCGCTTGACCCGACGATCAGCGGGCGTGACTTTTACTACAACACAACGACCGGCGCAGCCGTGACCACCGTTGCCGCGAACACCACATATCAGATCCCGGCGACGTACCCTATCGTCGGCGCTGGCACTGTGCCGCGTGGGTTTGTCGGCGGCTACTTTACCGGGACTCCAGGGCGCAGCGGCGGCGGCTCTGGTCGTGCTGACGTGCTGTACATGGGCGGCACTACGTCCTTGCGCGTCGGCGATGCGCTCTACATCGAGTGGGCGGACGGGTCCGGCAGCGCGTTCAGTAGGGGTATGGTGTACCGAGTGACCGCGTGGAACTCGACGACGCGCGCAGCGACGATCGCCCAGTCCAGCAGCGGTGCCTCGCAACGCATCTGGACGCGCGACATCGCTCCGACGGTGCAGGTCGCCCGCACCTACGTCAGTGCCGGGAACTTTGGCGACTTCATGGCCACGCTTGTGCTCGAGGCGCCCGACGAAGCGCCGCTCGGCCGTTCGCCGATGGTCACGACGAATCACATCGACTACTTCACGACGGCCGCCAACGTCGATGCCGTCGCGCTCGGCCGCGCGTGGGTTGACCAGCGCTTCTACGGCGGGTCGTCAGACTTCTCGCTGAGCAAGATGATCGCCGAGGAGTTGAAGCTGCTCGGCATGGTGCCGTCCATCACGACGACCGGCGCCTGGACCGCTGTCGAGTTCCGCATCGGCGCGGCGACCGAGACGGGTACGTACGCGATCAACGCGAGCAAGAATCTCAGCGGCAAACAGCGCCCTGGATACGAGCCGTCGGCGTTCGGACTCGTCAACACGATTGCGGTCAAGTCGGGCTTCGACGTGCTGACTGGCAAGCACATCGGCGACTCGTTCAACGTACGCGACTCGGCCGCGTTGTCTCGCCAGCCGCTCCCGTTCGTGATGAAGATAGAGCCGCGCTCCGAAGCGTTCCTCGGCGACTACACGATGCCGACGGCGGACGTCGTCGCGCTCGCGCAAGGATGGCTCGGCTCTCTCGGCGCGGCGTACACGTCGATCACTGTCATGTGCCCGCTCGACGCCATCAACGCGACGATCGGCGCGCAGGTCAGCGTGACCATCTCGCAACTGCCGGACGCCGTGGACGGCGGGCGCGGCATCTCTGCCGTCTCGGGCTTCGTCATCGGCCGGCAGGTAAAGCCTTCGCAATCGTGCGTCGAGCTCACCATCTTCGCGACGCAGTTGCGCATCGCCGGCTACGCTCCGAGTTCGCGCGTGACCAGCGTGTCGGCAGGCGTGACGCGCGACGTGCTGCTCGCGGCGGTGCAGCCGGGCGGATACGCGACCGCGTCGGCGTGGCTCGTCGGCGACCGCGTCATCCTGCGGCAATACAACACCTCCGGCCCGAGCGAGATCACCGCCACGGTGACGGCCGTCAACATCGCGACGCGGACGATCACGATCGGCACGATATCGGGCGCCACGCCGGGCGGCACGCTCAACCTCGAATACGGAGTCGCGGCGGTAGCGACGACGTCGCAGCAGGCATACTGCTACATCGCCACCGTCGCGGGGCTAATCGCGTTCGGCACGGGCAACAAGGCGGCGCGGCAGTTCGCGAGTTAGTAAGCGAGCGCGCACTTCGCCGCCCCGCTCTCCATGTAGCACCCGCCGTTGCAGCCGCCGCCGGGGGTGCAACTGACGCAGTCCGTGCGCACCACGCTCCCCTCGATCGGCTGGCAGATCGAGCGCGCGCTGTCGCAGCAATAGGACGGTCGAGGCGCGGCGTCTCGCATCACGCCAGCGTCCCCGCGCTCCACGGGCGCGCGAACGCGATCGTCGCACGCACCCATCATCGCCGCCGCCAGCACCATCATCGCGATCGTCGTCGTCTTCATCCGCGAATCGTGACACGGCGCCGCGAGCGCGCAACGGAGGCACTTTGGCGACGGCATCCGAACTCGGTCAGATCGACGGCGTGCCCGCCGGCGCCGCTGCCGTTAGCGGCACTGCGTGCGCGACGAGCACCATGCGCACGCTCGCGAACAACCTCAACGCACTCGCTGACGAGCGCTCGCGCGTGCTCGTGTCGTTCCCTCCGCAGAGCACGACGACGGGCGGCATCGGCGTCAAGGTCGGCGTCGCGAGCGAGTGGCAGCGGCTCTACAGCTTCGGCCCGTTCCCGCTGCTCGTCGGCTCCGACGGGCTGCCGTATCCGATTCGCGCGCGCGTCGGCGGACGAAGTGACGGCGTCGCGTCCAGCCGATTGCGCATCGGCGCGTGCCTCCCGTCGTCCGCAAGTATTGAGATGCAGGCGACGACGATCGGCGCGAACATCATCGAGACGGCGGCGTTCACGTCGGCGACGAACGCATGGCGCGACCCGACGGTGGCGAAGACCACGCTGACGCTTGATGCGTCGTTTCTCGCGACGTCGCTCGCCATCGTCGACGGTGTGAACTCCGGCAGCCCCGGAAGCGTCGCCGCCGTGATGGTCGTGATCGAAGTCTGGGCGTTTTCCGCTGTCGCAGGCGCCGCGTTCTGCACGCAAGCGTACGCCGCAGAGCAGGTGCCGCTGTGACCGCATCAGTCCCACGCCGCCGCAGCATCGTGCGCGAGGCCGACGTCGTCAGCGGTCGCGCGGTGCGCTCGCGTACCTGGCTCACTGGCGTAGAGCTCGCCAACTGGTGCCTCGGCCAAGGCGACGTGCTCGTGCCCGCGTACGACCCAGACCAGGCGATTGCGGCCGGCGCGACCAAGACCTTTCAATACCGCGTCTCGCCGAACGGGCGCTCGGTGCGCCGCGTGTGGCGCATCTACATCATCGGCGACACGCGAGGCGGGACTGCGACGATATCGGCCGGCGCGATGGCGTCCAGAACTGTCGACGTCCCCGCGTCGCCGTCCGACGCCGTGCCGATCGAATATCTCGAGGATCTCACCGCCAAGAGCAGCGCGCTGCAAACGCTCACGCTGACGATCGTCAACGGCGCCGGGTCCGGCGGCGCTCGTATCTCGGGCATCTCGTGCCACGAATCGCCGCGCGCCGTGCTGGCGCTCGACGCCACCGACCGCGGCGTCGAGATGACCAGCGCGTGGGCGCGCGAGCCAATCGACGCACGCGAGAACAATTCGCTCGGCGGCATCTTCGACGCGCACGAACGAATGGCTGGCACCGGCGCGCTGCTCCGGCGCACTTACCTCGGGTATGCGCGCCCGGACAACATCACGGATTGCTGGGGCGACTCCGTCGGGTCGTTCGTCCCGATGCTGATTCAGGGCCACATCCTCACACGCAAGATTCTAGCGGCGGACACGGCTCGCTCCGTTGGATTCTCGTTTTTGTGCCGCGCGAGCAACGCCACCACGGACGGCGAGATCCGAATCACGAACAACGCGACTGCGGCTAGCGTGACACTGACCGTCACGGACCCCGGTACGACGTTCGCTTGGTACGCGACGTCGCTCTCCTTTGCTTGCGAGGATCTCACGGTCGCGAGCGGGCTCCCCGGCGGCACGTTCGCGAACTCGACTTTCACGATTGAGTTTCGGCGGACGGGCGCAGCCGGCACGTTTTACGTTGCCAGCGCGTGCGCCGCAGAGTGACCACCACCACCGCGCCACGGCGCAGGAGCTGACATGACATCATCCCGGATAGTAGAGCAAGACAGCGACTACTCGCCGCCGACAGAGGCCGCGATCAACTGCGTCGCACTCGTCGCCGCCACGGCGAGCGCGATTCAGACCACTGGCATTCTCGGCACTCCGGCCGCGCCGGCGGGGTTCATCTCGATCGGCTGCGACGTTGTGTTCTTCCTGACGTTCAGCGCGAACGGGTCGGAGACGTCGCCCGGCACCGTCACCGACCCGGTGATCGCGGCAGTCGCGGGCGCGACGCGCACGATGGGGCCGTATCAGCCCGGCATCATTTCGCTGCGCGCCGGCCCGCTGCGGCGCTCGTTCAAGGTCATTTCAGCGAGCGCGGGCACGTTCCGCTGGTACCTCTCAAACGGCCCCGGTGTAATCTGATGCGCACGCTCCGCGCCCTCGCCGCCCTCGCCGTCGCGCTCCCGCTCGCGCCGTTCGACGCGCACGCGGAACTCACCGCCCACTGCGCGTGGGACGTCGTGCGCCGCTCGTCGGCGATGCGCGTCGCCGCGTTCGCGTTCGTTGCGCTCGCGTTCGTCGCCGCGGTTGCGGTGGCGCAGTGAGCCGGCGCGGCGGCGGGCGCGGAAACAGCCTGCGGCGCGGCAGCGGCGGTGGCGGTCCCGCACCATTCAACCCCGCAAGCGTCGGCACACTTGTTTGGTGGCTGCGCGGCGATGACGTGACGCTGAATGGTGCGGATGTTTCGTCGTGGAACGACAAGAGCGGCAACGGACGACACTGGACGCAAGGCACGGCAGCGGACCAACCGCTCTTCGTCGCGAGCGCGATCAACGGGCGGCCTGGTGTGGCGTTCGACGGCGCAAACACAGAGTTTCTCAACGGCCCTAATATAAACGCACTCGGATTGACGGCGGCCGAAACCTTCATTGTTCTGCGGCTGGTCAACGACCCTGCGCCGGTCGCGAACGAAGGTCTTTGGCGAATCGGCAGCGTGGGCGCCAGCGCCAGCCGGTTCCTAGGCACAACGGGCGGCATCAACGAAGACTTCGGGCGCGCGACTGCAACGGTTTTCCTCGGCGATCCCACCGTGTCAATGACTTCACCGCGCATCTACAGCGTGGTTGCGAGCGCATCGGAACTCACCAACTACATCGACGGCGTACAACTCGCAACAACCACCAATACCGTCGCTTGGGAAACGGCGCCGTGGCTAGGCAAGAGCGCGGCAGTGGGCTTCAATTTCTACGGCACGATCTGCGAGTGGTTCACCTACACGGCGAAGCTCAGCGCGCCGAATAGAGCCACTGTGATCGCCTACCTCAAAGCAAGATACGCAATCGCATGAAGACTGACCTACGCAAGTCGCTCACCACGCTTGATGCGACTGCCGTCGTCGATGCGGTCAACGCCGCTGCCCGATACCCGTCTAAGGGCACGGGCGGCACTCTCGTACCAGTCGACGCGTGGGATGGACGCGGCAAAGTCCCCGCTGGCTGGACTGCGGCCGTAGTCGCGGACGACAAGGGCGACGGCACTGCCGTCGTCGAGGTGTCCGAACAGGACTCGGCGCGGCTCGACGACTACGCGGCGAAGGCCGACCCGCGCGACCGCGAAGCGATCGAAGCGGCGCGCGCGAAGTTGGCGGCGGCGGGCGATGCCGCGGCGCGGGCTGCGGAAGTCGAGGCCGTGACGTGACGCGCTCAGATGGCGGCGATCGGCTTCGTGAGGTCGATGCCGTGCAACTCGGCGAGGTACTGCACCACGAGCGCCGACTCTGCGCGGGGCAGTTTGACGCGAAAGATGTAGAGACCGTCTGCGGTGATCTCGGCGTCCGCGAGAATCTCGGCGATGGTGCGCGTCTTTCGCGCGTCGATGAAGGGCGGCGCCTGGTCCGTCTGGTCGGGGCCGATGAGCAATTCGTTGCCGCGGAGCCAGAAGCAGCAGTCCGGATGGTCGCGCGCGTCGAACGGCTTCGTGGGATCGAATGGCTTCGTGGTCATGCGGCGATCGTAGCATGCGCCGTCCTCGCGCTGCTCTGCGCCTCGTGCGTGCGTTCGCTGCCTGCCGGAGCCGAGCGCCCTCCGCGAGCGAGCGACCTCGCCATCGTCGACGCCGTCATCGGCGCGTGGCGTGTCGCGGGGCACCCCTACGCCGAGCGCAGCCGCGAAGAGCGCGCGAGCCGCATGGTCGTCGTGCGCGTGACGGAGCCGACGATGTCCGCGTACTGCACCTCGCGCGGACCGTACTGCGGCACGCCCGAGAGGCAGGCGGCGGGCGGATGCCGATGGGGCTGCGCGGCCGGCGTCACTACGTGGGAGGGCGACATCGTCGATCCGCTGGCGTCGCTCACCAACACGTATCGCGTGATGATCTGGGTCAGCGGGTACGAGACGCCCGAAGTGCAGCGCAGCGTCATCGCGCATGAGGCGGTGCACTGGCTCGGCCGCACGTCTCTCGGCGACGCCGATCGGCTGCACAAGCGCGCCGGATGGTGGGGCGCGGGCGGCATCGAGTCGGCGGGCTGGTAGTCGCACCACAGGAGGCGCCATGTCTCCAATCTCACGGCCACCGCGCCGCCCGACGCCATCGGTCGCCGTGCTCGTCGCCGCCGACGCCGCGCTGGTGTCGGTCGGCGAGTGCGTGCGCCGCCTCATCATCCTCGGCGGCGTCGACGTCGCGCTCGCTGCCGCCGTCGCGCGCGCCATCCCGGAGGACGACGCCACGCGCGATGTGCTCGTCAAGGGTCTCGAGCACGTCCGCAGCCTCGACCGGCAGCGGCGTGACGCGGAGCTTCAATCGTTCGCCGATTCGCTCCACGCCGAGAAGACGCGGCGCGAGCGCGTCGAGCATGACCTGCGCGAGTGCCGGCGCGAACTCGCGATGGCGAGGGACACACGCCGCGAGGAGAGTTGACCCCGTGAGCATTTGGCAACTGGTCGCGCTGCTCGCGGGCGCACCGTCCACCGCCGTCGTCGTGCGCTGGCTCGCGGGGCATCTCACCGGCCGCGCCAAAACACGCGCCGATGAAGTTGACCGCGCCAACGCGCGCGCTGACAAGGCCGAGACCGCGCGTGACAAGGCGCTGTCAGCGCGCGACGCAGACCGCGACGACGACGACGACGAACGCGACCGGCTGCGCACCGAGTGCTCGGAGTGCGTGCTCGCGCTACAGTTGGCGCGCGCGGAAGCCGAGATGGCGCGCAGCGAACTCGCGATGGCGAGGCGCTTTCTCGCGACGCTGATGCACGGCAGCAAGTGACCGATTGGCGCGGGCTGGACTCGCGCGCGAAGGAGATGACCGAATGAGCAAGATCAAAGTGACGCCGACCATCATCGCCGGATGGCTGCTGACGCTCGGCATGGTGATCGCCGCCGTGCTGCCCGTGCTGCCGCCGGATACCCCGACGTGGGTACACCAGACGCTAGCGATCGTCGCCGTCATCATCGCCGCCGTGCTCCAGAGCGCTCGCAAGCTGCCGCCGACCGAGGCCGAGGCCGTCGCTGTGCTCGAAGGCGCGACGCCGATCGCGATCGTCCGCGTCGGCGGCGAGTCCACCGTCACCACGCCCGACGTGCCGCGCGAGACGCTGCCGCCCGCGGAGCCGCAGTGACATCGCTCGTGGGCGTCGTCTCCGCGCAGACGCGACGGCGTGCCCTGATCGGCGCGTGCGTCGCGTCTG